>CABFVV010000062.1_pt1 | contig 57729 bp, 41 predicted proteins | sample 8864751 | NCBI WGS metagenome assembly CABFVV01 (sample SAMEA5735770, study PRJEB23740) | soil metagenome | biome: forest; feature: forest soil; material: soil | place: USA | collected 2013-10-13 | depth 0.1 m | reverse complement strand
AGCCAGCCCGCATCGGCCGCGGCGTCTGCGATTATCGCACCGCAAGCGCCGCCGGCCGATGCGGGCTGGCTCGCGCGAGGGCGCTACCTGCGCGCGCGCGTGCGCTTCATGGTCCAACACGCGACGGCTCGCGCGGGCATTGCCAGCGCCAAGGGTCCTGCCGCGATTGCCGGCGCAATCGTGCTGCTGCTGTGCGCCTGGGCCGCGTTGGTAGGCGGCGTCCTCGCCGCCGGCGCGACGCTGATTGCGTGCGCGATGTTCATCTATTTTCTGCTGGCGATGCGCGCGAACAAGCGTCGTCAACAGATCGTGCGTCAATTGCCGCTGTTCCTTGACGGTATCGTGCGTCTGATTACGCTCGGCAACAGCGTGCCCGCGGCGTTTCAGGCAGCGTTGCAAACCACCGAGGTGCCGCTGCGCGAATGTCTGGACTATGTCTCGCGGATGCTGCGCACCGGTGTCGAAATCGATCGCGCGCTGTCTCAGGTCGCGCTGATCTATGGTGTGCGCGAGCTCGAACTGGTTGGCGCCGTGCTGCGTCTGTCGGTCAAGTACGGCGGCCGTGCCGACGTGATGCTCGACCGCATGTCCTCGTTCATGCGCGATCTCGAACAGGCCGAGCGCGAACTCGTGGCGATGTCGGCGGAGACGCGACTTTCTTCATGGGTTCTGGCGATGCTGCCGATCGGCATTGGCGGTTTTCTGATCCTCTCCAATCCTAAATATTTCGCTTCAATGTGGTTCGATCCGACCGGGCGGCAACTCGTCTACCTGGCGTTCGGCCTGCAGGTCGCCGGCGTCTATCTGCTGTATCGCCTCACGAGTCTGAGGACATGACGATGCAAGTCCATCAACTCGTCGCTCTCGCACTGGCACTGGCCGCGCTCGCGCTGCTGTTGATTGCCGGGCTGGTGTTGGCGCGCGTGGCCGCCGTGTGGCGCAGCGAACGCACGCTCAGACACGCGCTCGACGAACGCGCATTGCAGACCGCGGCGCTCGCGGCCGCTGCGGCCGCACGTGGCGCGGACGGCGCTCAGGGCGCCTCGAACGCGGCTTTGCGAAACGTGCGGCCCAAGGGTTTCAAAGGACTGCTCGAGCGCTTTGCGCATACCGGGATTCGTTGGCTCGACACGCCGTTCGGTCGCCAGGTCGTGGCGGAAGAAGACCGCCGCCTGCTTGAGCAGTGCGGCTTCGTGGATACGCGCACGCGCGGCCTGTTTCTGGTGGCGCGGCTGGCGGGCGCGCTGGTGCTGCCGGTGCTGGTCGGTACCTTGGCCCGCGGCTCTCTGGACGGTCCGCGCTACGTCGTGCTGGTGGTTATCTCGATCGTGGTGGGCTTCATGGTGCCGAAGATCGTCCTGAGGCGGCGAGCTAGCAAGCGCCGGCTCGGGGTGGTTGACGAATTGCCGCTGCTGGTCGATCTGCTGCGCCTGCTGCAGGGCGTGGGCTTGTCGCTCGATCAGAGCTTGCAAGTGATGGTCAACGATTTCCGCACGATGCTGCCCGTGCTCTCGAGCGAGCTGGAAATCGCGCAGCGCCAGTTTGCGACGGGCCGCACCCGCGAGCAGTCGCTGAACCGGTTGGCTTCGAGTTACGACAACGAAGATTTGCGCGCAGTCGTGCGCCTGCTGGTACAGGTCGACCGGCACGGCGGCGCTGTTCAGGAACCGCTCAAGCAGTTCGGCGACCGCCTGCGCGAATCGCGCCGGGCGATGTTGCGCGAACGCATTGGCCGTCTCGCCGTGAAGATGACCGGCGTGATGATCATCACATTATTGCCCGCGCTGATGATCGTCACAGCCGGCCCGGGCGTGCTGGCTGTCCAGCATTCGTTGCGCACGATGCATCGGTAAGGATTTAGCAATGGCTCACTGTCTATCGTTCGAATTTTTGACGCGCCCGGCTGATAGCGTGCGCCGTGCCACACGCTGCAGCGTGGCGCTGGCCGCGTTGTGCCTGCTCGGCGCGTGCGCGTCCAAAGACGTCGTGGGTTACGGCGTCGGGCCGCAGGCCGAACGAGCGGCGATGGCTCAGCAAGCCAATCGCGATCCCGCGCCGGACACGCCAGGCATGTATCTCGGACTGATCGATCAGATGCAGTCGCAGGGGCTTTACTTCGCCTCGCTCGCGCATATCGACGCGTACGAGAAGCAGTACGGTGCGAGCCCCGACACGATTTTGCTGCGCGCCGACGCGTTGCGGATGACCGATCAGCCCGACGCCGCCGCGACCGCGTACGGCCAACTGCTGAAGACGCCGCTCGCTACGCGCGGCTATCGAGGGCTTGGTCTGATCGCCGGCGCGGCTGGCGACTTTGCGCGTGCGGCTCAGGAACTGCAGCAGGCCGCGCAACTCGCGCCGACCAATGCGGTGACCCTGTCGGATCTCGGCTACGCGAAGCTGCGCGATGGCGATGTGAACGGCGCGCGCGTACCGCTTATGAAGGCGGCCGAGCTCGATCAGAACAATCCGAAGATCGTCAGCAACATGGTGCTTTATCTGCTCGCCAACGGTGACCAGGCACAGGCGCTGGCGGTGATGAACCAGCAGAAGTTCACGCCGGACGTGCGTGCGGCGATTCGCAGCGATGCGGCGAAGGTGGCCGCGGCGGGGCGCGCGCAAACACGCGGGTCGCAGGCGCAACCACAACAACAGTTCGGGCAGGCGGGCGCAGGCACCGGCACGGTTGCGAGCGCGCAGGGTATCGAACCGGCGCCGCGTTTATTGCAGCGTTTCGCGCAATGAGCGCGCAGTGACCGATCAGGCAATCAGGGGAATCGAGATGAATGACAGAACAACGAAGCGGGGCTGCAAGGCATCGGTGCTGTGGGGGCTGTGCTTCGGTGTGGCGATGGGGGTAGCGGCTTCAGCGGTTGCGCAGACAAACGACGCTGCTCAGCCGGTAAAGGCCACCGAGCCTATGGTTCGAGCAAGCGAAGTGGGTCACTCGACCCGCGCATGGCTCGACCTGCAAAGCAGCAACACGGAAGCCGCGCCCGCGCTGCCGATGCTCGGCGCCGAAGCCGGGCTTGCCTACCGTCGTTACATGGAATCGTTCAAGAGCAAAATTCCCGACCTGTACGGGTCGGCGCTGAATTCCGGCAGCGGGGGTGGAGGCAGCGGCGGTGGCGCGATGGGCGCAACCGGCGGGACTGGCCCTGGGGGCGGTTCGTACTGACATGCGCAGCCCCTCGACCTTTACCGTGGCCGCTCGCTATCCGCGCTCGCTGCGCGCGCGGCTCGGCCGCGCGCCGATGTCTGGCGCGCGCCGCCAGCATGGCGCGATCGCGGTTCTGGCGGTGATCTGGCTGGTCATCGCGATCGCGGCGCTCGGCGCGATCGATATCGGCAATCTGTTTTTCGTGCGCAGGCAGTTGCAGCGCACGGCGGATCTGGCGGCGATGGCTGCGGTCCAGGTCATCAGCACGTCGGGCGCCTGCACGACGGCGACCACGGCCGCGCAGCAGAATGCGTCGTCCAATGGTTTCACCGCCGACGGCACCAAGACCATCCTCAACACGACCTGCGGGCGCTGGGACACGAGTTCCAATACCTACTTCGGCACCACCGGCAACCCGCTCAATGCGGTGCAGGTGCAGACGAGCCAGGTGGTACCTTATTTCTTCCTCGGACCGACGCGCACCGTGACGGCGACGTCCACCGCGTTCGCGTCGAACATCGATGCGTTCTCGCTCAGTACCGGCATCGCGACGATCAACACGCAGCAATCGGCGCTGTTGAACGCGATCCTTGGTGGGTTACTGAATACCAGCGTGTCGCTCAGCGTGGGCGACACGCAGAGTCTGGCGACCGCGCATATCAAGCTGGAAGATCTGATGGTGGCGCTGGGCGCATCGACGATGCAGGGCCTGCTCACCACCACGGTGAGTTACCAGACCCTGATGGTCGCAATGGTCAAGGCGTTACAGGCGGGTGGCGATACCGTTAACGCCGCGATTTTGCAGACGCTGGCCGTCGCGATTCCTGGCGGTCAGAACATCACTGTGGGTGACGGCGGTACATCTGCGCCTGGGCTTCTCTCACTTGGACTGGCCAACCCGAATGCCGCGACGACCGCGACGATCAATGCCTTCGACGCGTTAATGGTTGCCGCGCAGATCGCGCAGCGTCCGGACCCAACGACCGGCGTTGCGCCGGTGATCAATGTGACGACAGGCTTGGCCGGTGTGGCGGGTATTTCGTTGCAGGTCATCAATCCGCCAGTGCTGGCCGTGGGTGAGGGCGGTACGGTAGGCACCGGCGCGAATGCTGTGTTCCGCACGCAGGCGCGCACGGCGGTGGTCAATGCGACCATCAGTCTGGTACCGGCGCTGTTGCCGACATTAACGGTGGGTTTGCCACCACTGGTATCAGCTTCGATCTCAGCGCTGAGTACGCCGCTCGTGGTGACGTTGGCCGTCGCGCCTGGCAAGGCGACGTTGAGTCCGGTCGACTGCGAAAGCACCAAGGCGGCCACTACCGCGACGATTCAGGTTACTCCAGGCATTCTTACAGCCTGTATTGCTGGAGATGCATCGTGTAGTGCACCGGTCAATGTGGCAACGGTCACGGCGACGCTCCTCGGTTTCACCGCGCACGTCGCAAATGTCGTATTGAACAATGTGCCCTTGAAGCTTGCTCCCGGTACGACTACGCCGCTGGTATTCAATGGGTCGTCCGGTAACTTTGACTACAGCCAGAGCGCGAACTCCAACGCGCTCGGCAGCGATGCTTCGGTATTGACCACGCAATTGCTCGGGAATCTGGGCAACATACTGAAGGTGTCGCTTTTAAACAATCTGATCGATATCTCTTCGCTCCTCACGGGGATTACTACAGCCGTGACGAACGCCCTGACACCTCTGCTGCAACCGGTCTTCGGCCTGCTCGACACCGTCATTGTCCCAACGCTTTCGCTGCTGGGCATTCAGGTCGGCACCGCCACGGTCCACAATATGTCGCTGACATGCGGCGTCTCGCAACTGGTCAACTAGCGTAACCAAGACAAGATGAGAACCAACCCCAAAATCGAGGAACTCGATATCTACGTCTGGGAAGGCAAGGCCGACATCGTCGACCGGGTCGCGCGCTGCATGGCGAGCTTCGACGTCGAAGTGATCCGCGCGGACGATATCGCGATCTCGCCTGAACGGACAGCGCTGCGGCCGTCGCTCGCGATCATCAGCGTGTCGGTGATCGACAGCGGCGCGCTGCTCATGCGCGACTGGCAGGCCGCGCACGGCATTCCCGTCGTGTGGGTCGGCGCCGCGCCGCGCGACCATGATCCGGCAACTTACCCGTCCGACTATTCGCACATCCTGCCGCTCGACTTCACCTGCGCCGAATTGCGCGGCATGGTCATGAAGCTGGTGCTGCAATTGCGCGCGCACAGCGCCAAGACGCACGAGTCGGATGCGATGATCGCCAACTCGGAGTGCATGCAGGCGCTGCTGCACGAAGTCGACACGTTTGCCGACTGCGACACGAGCGTGCTGGTGCACGGCGAAACCGGCGTCGGCAAGGAGCGCATCGCGCAACTGCTGCACGAAAAACATACCCGCTACGGCCAGGGGCCGTTCGTCGCGGTGAACTGCGGCGCGATTCCGGATGGTCTGTTCGAATCGCTGTTCTTCGGCCACTCGAAAGGCTCGTTCACGGGCGCGGTGGTCGCGCACAAGGGCTACTTCGAGCAGTCCGACGGCGGCACGCTGTTCCTCGACGAAATCGGCGATCTGCCGCTCTACCAGCAGGTCAAGCTGCTGCGCGTGCTCGAAGACAGCGCGGTTACGCGAATCGGTTCGGCCACGCCGGTGAAGCTCGATTTCCGGCTGGTGGCGGCGACCAACAAGCATCTGCCGCAACTGGTCAAGGACGGCACCTTCCGCGCCGATCTTTACTATCGGCTTGCAGTGATCGAGTTGAAGATTCCGTCCCTCGAAGAGCGGGGCGCGGTCGACAAGATTGCGATCTTCAAGGCGTTCATTGCGCAGATCGTCGGCAGCGAGCGTCTCTCCGCCTTGCCGGACCTGCCATACTGGCTCGCCGACGCGGTGGCCGACACCTACTTCCCTGGCAATGTGCGTGAACTGCGCAACCTGGCCGAGCGGATTGGCGTGACGGTACGTCAGATCGGCGCGTGGGACGCGGCGCGCCTGCAACGGCTGCTCGCGCTGGCGCGCACCAGCCAGCCGGTGCCGGCCGAGAGCGCCGCCGAGGTGCTGGTGGACCGCAGCAAATGGGACATGGCCGAGCGCAACCGCGTGCTGGCCGCGCTCGACGCAAACGGTTGGCGCCGGCAGGACACGGCCCTATATCTGGGGATCAGCCGCAAGGTTTTGTGGGAAAAGATGCGCAAATACCAAATTTTTGACGAAGAGCCCGAAACACGCGAAAGTGAGTAATAATGAGACGGTTGTACTAAAACAAAAACTGTTCAAGCAGGATTTACATGGACCGAAAGTCGAAACTACGGCAGATTGCCCTGGCTGCAATCATCGCGATGGGGGCCGTGCAGAGCGTGAATGCGCAGGCTCTGCCGGATAGCGGATCGAGCGCTGGCGTCGTTTCCCAGCCGGGCACGACGATGGCGTTGCCGTCCACTCAGGCGCAGACGAGCGCCTTGACGCCGGACGAAGCCAAGCAGTCTGCAGCGGGCAATGTAGCGGAATTGCAACAGATGATCCGGGGTTCGGATCTGAGCGAATTGCGCACGACATACAACGGCAGCTATGGAGCGAGCTTGCTGTTTTATGGCAAGGAGATGACGTACTACGTGGCGTTGTTCCAGCAGAAGAACTTCTGGCGCGTCATCAAGACGCAGGACGCCACGCGTGCCGACATGATCTACAAGGATTTTGTGCGTCAGACGCTGCAACTGTCGGACGTCGAGATTCGCCGCACGCAGCTTGAAGCGCAGAAGGCGTTCACGGAGCGGATGATCGCGTTGTCGCAGGACCGCGCCAACCGCTTGCAGGCCGACCTCGACGTTGCGCATCAGCAGCAGACGATTGTTGCGAACCAGCAGCAGCAGACCCGCGCCGAAGCAACGGCGCTGGCACAGCAGAAGGCTGCCGCGCAAGACCAACTGCGCGCCGCACAACGCCAGGTCCGCGAACTGCAGCGCCAACTGGAAACCGGCCTGCCGTCGCATTGAACGCGATGGCCGGAATACCGGAAGATGGGCGGGCAAGGCGGCTTTGAAAGTGCCGCCCACCCCCATCAGACGTACGAGCCGGACACACAAGCCCAGCATACAAGCCGTTTAGTAACGCAAGTCACCCATCCCCGCAGTAGAAAGCTCTTTTCTGAAGCATCCCTGCCGCACGAACAGGCACTCGCACGCCCCCTGGTTTCCCATGCAGACCCGTCCGCGACGCACGTAGTGCGGAGTGGGAGCTGATGACACCTTTGTCACAAGCGCTGGAAGGTGCACGAGCCCGGATTCCACGGAGCCACTACCACTTGCAGGCCACGGTTCCCGCTTAGCATTAGCGGTTTGAGCCGCTTTCTTTGCTTACTTTCTTTGCGGCGGCAAAGAAAGTAAGTGCCGCCCCGCACAGGGGCAACGCTAATAGACCACTAGCAAATCAAGGAAAGGCACCACCCCAAGGCGCCCCACCAAAACGCGCGCCCTGCGAGGAAAAAAGCCCCCAATCTAATGCCGTTTCTTCCCCGCCGAAGGCACTTCATCCACAGCCGAGTGCCGCGGCTCACTCATATCGACTGCAATCGGATCACTAGCAGGAAAGCTTTCTTCAAGAGCCTCATCGAGACGGCTATCGGCTGACTCAGCGGGCGGCTGCACCGCTTCCTTGTGATGAGTTGCGTGTTGCTTCTGCTTGGTCATGACGTGCTCCACTGGAAGAGACTCGACAACTCAGCATAGCGCAAAGCAACCCCGGGCAGAGCATCAGCCGAACAACCCAATCCCCCGCACCGTAAGCATTTCCTTCAAACCCCAAAAAAACTGAAATCAGAAAACAACAAGCAAAAAAACAAAACTTAAAACCAACCCGCATCAAGTCGTTCTCCGAGTGTCGCCTGACAACAAAAAGCATCCGCCGGCCACACAGCCCGGCAAAAAAACACGGCATACCGTGAACGGGCAACGTCCAAGCTCGGGAGGGGAGCAACCAGAAGCAGCGAACAACAAGGCAGCGAACGACATGGACCGAAAAAACCCGGCGCGCGCGCAGCGCTTCAACGCATCACACGTGGTGGAAGCCGAACTGGAGCATCTGGATTGGGCGACACGGCAACCGGCGCTGCGCATGCTGGACGCCGTGTACTGGCGCCGCCGCGTGCTGGCGGTCAAATGCGGATTCGAGCTGACGGACTTGCAGGTGATGCGGCTGGAGAAAATCTTGCAGCGGCTCGGCTATCCGTCGGAGTAGCCGGCCGCCAAGGCGGCGTTTTATTCGTTGCCACCGCTGGTGCCACCGCCGGTGCCACCATTACCACCATGATTGCCGCCGCCATGGTTGCCACCGTCGCCGCCGCCCGTGCCGAACAGACGCCGGCGGCGTGTCACGACCACCGGACCGTCGGACGTGCTGTTGCTACGATCGGGCGCAGGGCGATCCGAAGACGGCGCGCCATACGACTCGCGCGGTTCACGCGGTTCACGGTGATCGCGCGGTTCACGCGAGCCGTGCGGGCCACGCGTGGTGTGCTCGCCGTGCGAAGGCCGCCCCCCGGCGCGCGGCGCCGGACGCGTGCCGGTGTCGAGCTGGATCGTCGAGATCGCGCGCTTGTAAATGCCTTGCAGGCCGACAGGCGTGCGCAGCATCACCAGATACTGATCGAACGACTCGATGCACCCTGTCAGGCGAATGCCGTTGACAAGATAGATCTCGACGCGCTTTCGTTCTTTGCGCGCAGCGTTCATGAAGTCGTTTTGCGGATGCGATTCTGCGGAAGCCATGGACAATTCAGGTTAGGAAGACGGTTGTTCGCCGCGATTCTACCCTGTGTGGGGGCAGAACGCGTCGGCGGGCGAACTGCGTCCACTATAACGGCTTGCGCGGACATAAGCATCTGATAACTATTAGCTGTAACGTTGAGTTACGAATCTGCCGACGAATAGCGCTTTCTTCGGCCACGTTCGAGCACGCCAGATCGGGGTGGCGGAAAAAGATGGTGCGTGTCGCTGCCGTACGTGGAATAAATCACAGCCCGCTCACGTTAATTCAGACATGGCAGCGTTGCATTTCGCACGTGGCCGATCGGATCCCCGGCTCGCAGGCGCCGGCCGGGCGCTCATCAGGAGACTCACCATGAAAGTATCCCGCATTCTTTCCGCCACCTTCGTGCTGCTGGCGCTCGCGCTGGGCTCGCTCGCAACGAGCGGCTGCACCACCGACAGCGGCGCTTCGGGCGCCAGCGGTAACAGTAGCAGCGGCGGCGGCTACTGATCGTTGCCACGCCGGGTGAGTTTCGAAGCTGAAGTGATTTCGTGGCTCCCGCAGTTGCGCCGCTACGCGCGCGCACTGACGGGCGACCGCGCCTGGGCCGACGACCTCGTGCAGGATACGGCGGAGCGCGCGCTCGCGCGCTGGTCGGCGTTCCGTCCGAACAGCAACCTGCGTGCGTGGCTCCTGACGATCCTGCGGCATCTTTACATCGATCAGTTGCGCGGCCGCCGCGAGATTGCCGTCGACGATGAAAGCGCGCCGTGGCGCAATCTCGAAGCGCCGCATGGCGAGGTCGACGGTCTGGTGTTACGTGATTTGCAGCGGGCGCTATATTGCCTGCCGGTCGAGCAGCGGGAAGTGCTGCTGCTCGTTTGCGTGGAGGAACTGTCTTATCAGGAAGCGTCGAAAGCGCTCGGCGTGCCGATCGGCACGGTGATGTCGCGGCTGTCGCGCGCGCGGGAACACATGCGCGTGCTGATGACGGAGGGGCCGCTTGAAGGGGGCGCTGTGGGGTTGGCGCGCAAAGTCCCGCCGCTGAAAGTAGTGAGAAATCCGTGATGAATAACGAGCACGATTCCAGCTTGCCTGAGGGGCCCGATCCGCGGGCGCTGTCGGCGTTTGTCGACGGCGAATTGCCGCCTGAGGAGCGCGCCGCGATCGAGGCGCAACTGGCGCAGCAGCCGCAGGCTGCCGCGAGAGTGGCGGCATGGCGCGCGCAGAAAGCGGCGCTGCAGGCGCTGTGCGGCGCGCCGCAGGGCAGCGAACGCAGCGAGAGCGTCGGACAGAGCGACGCGGACGACGAACCGGCCTTCATCGTGGTGCGGCGGCCGACGCCGTGGTGGCAACGCGTCGGCCTCGCGGCGTGCTGGCTCGCGGCCGGCGCGGGTCTCGCGCTCGCCTTGGGGCCGCTCGCCCCGCGTCTGACGGGCGGCGCGTGGAACGGGCTGGGCGGCCAGCCGCCGAGCTTTGCCGAGCGCGCCGATATCGCCTATGCGGTGTACACGCCCGAGCGGCGTCATCCCGTCGAAGTCGCCGCGAACGAGGAAGAGCATCTGATCAACTGGCTGTCCAAACGCCTGAACCGGCCGCTGTCGGTGCCGTCGTTGCAGGAGTACGGTTACTCGCTGGTGGGAGGGCGTCTGTTGCCGGGCGAAGCAGGACCGGCCGCGCAGTTCATGTACGAAAATACCAGCGGCGCGCGCCTCACGCTGTACATCACCGGAATTGCTCGCGACGAAACCGCATTCCGCCTGTTCCGCGACGGTAACCGCCGAACCTTCTACTGGGTCAGCGACCGCATGGGCTACGCGTTATCCGGGCCGATTTCGGAAGACAAGCTGCGCTCGATTGCTATCGAAGTGTGCAGCGCGCTAGGCGGCAAGCCGGAGGCCTGGCAGTAGCGCTGCAAGCGCGGCGAGCACCCGGACCAGGCAAAACGCTGATCGTCGGATTCCGTTGCAACACGTGGTAACAGAAACCGCCGTGCGCGCGCGTGTGCCGTCGGAATAGCGTCGCGCGGCGCCACGTTTACTCGCTGCAGGATCATGCTGTCCCGCCTTGCAAGCGCGTTGGGACGGCATGGTCTCGTGCGAGGCAAACCGACGGGGTCTTTACGGTGTCGACACGCTTTTTGCGAGTCGCAACGCCGGCACGTCGAGGCAGCGAAATCATGCTTACTTTTCATCAGTTCGGCACGGGGCTGCGTTTCGGCGTAGCGTGTCTGTGCCTGTGCGCCGTTTACGCGGCGCCGGTCGAAGCGCAATCGGATGCGAATGCGCCGCCGACGGACGCGTCGACCTGCCGCTTCGTGGTGGGTCAGGCGGAAATCGACGGCGTCATGCAGCAGGTCAGCGGTCGCGCGTGCCTGCAGCCCGACGGCAGTTGGCAGATCGTCGAAGACGATGCCGCCGCGCAGGCCATGGCGCCGGCGCCGGTGTATTACTACGATCCATGGTACTGGGGGCCGCCGGTGGCATTCGCTGGCGTGTCGGTCATTTTCGTCGACCGCTTTCATCATTTTCATCACATGGATCATGTGCGTTATGGGCACGGATCGTATGGAATGGGTGGGCGCGGCGGCTGGCACGGCGGCGGGTCGACGCACATGTGGGGCGGCATGTCGCACGGCATGTCGCACGGCGGTGGGATGCTCCGCTAGCTTGCCGCCGCACACACGTATCGCCGCAAAGGAGATGCCTTGACGCGTAGCTTGCCGCCGAAAGTTTCCGCCGCCGGGTTCGATCGCGCGCTCGCCGGCTGGCGCGCGATCGTCGGCGAGTCGCACGTGGTGACCTCGGCCGCCGGGCTCGCCGCGTACCTTGATCCGTTCGCGCCCGGCGAGCGCGAAGCGTTCTCCGCGTCGGCCGCGTTGCTGCCCGCGTCGGTCGACGAGATTCGCGCGGTGTTGCGGATTGCCAATCAATTTCGCATTCCGTTATGGACGGTCTCGACCGGCCGCAACTTCGCGTACGGTGGCGCCGCACCGCGGCTGGCGGGTTCAGTCGTGCTCGATCTGCAGCGGATGAATCGCATCATTGAAGTGAACGAGACGCTCGCTTACGCGTTGGTCGAGCCGGGCGTCAGCTACTTCGATCTCTACGCGCATCTTCGCGAAAAAGGCTACAAGCTCTGGGTCGATCCGCCCGCGGCGGGTTGGGGCAGCGTGGTCGGCAATACGCTCGAGCGCGGCTTCGGCTATACCGCGTACGGCGATCACGCCGCGACGCAGTGCGGCATGGAAGTGGTGCTCGCCAACGGCGACGTGTTGCGAACCGGGATGGGCGGAATCGAAATCGGCACCGCGTGGCAACTGTATCAACCGGGCTATGGGCCTTCGTTCGATGCGATGTTCATGCAGTCGAACTATGGCATCGTCACCAAGCTCGGTGTCTGGCTGATGCCCGCGCCGCCCGCGTATCTGCTCGGCGAAATCCAGTTCCGGCACGAAGAGGATCTCGAAACGATCGTCGATATTTTGCGGCCATTGCGGCTCGATGAAACGATCCGCAACAATGCGGTGATCGAAGGCGGTTTGCGCCGGGCCGCGGGACTGTCGGCCCGTCAGCAGTGGTACGAAGGCAAAGGCGCGATGCCTGAAAGCGCGGTGGCGGCCATGCTCGACAAGCTGAACGTGGGCCGCTGGAATCTTCATTTCGCGCTGTACGGGACGCCTGAATTGATCGACGCGCGTTATGCGATCGTGCAGCGCGCGTTCTCCCGCGTGCCACAGGCGAAACTTTCGGCGGTTCGTTATACGGGCGATGCGCAACCCACCGCGGGCGGCGATCGCAACCTGGCCGGCATCCCCGCGATGAGCGCGTTTCGCATGCTCGACTGGCGCGGCGGCGCGGGCGCGCATGTGGACTTCGCGCCGGTGTGCCCAGCGACCGGCCGCGACGCGCTGCGTCAATATACGATGGTCAAGGCGCGCGCGGCGGAATACGGCTTCGATTACTACGGTGGCTTTACTGCGGGTGTGCGTCATCTGCATCACATCTTCGCGGCAATCTTCGACCGCGACGACGCGAATCAGGTCGAGCAGGCGGGCGCTTTATTGCGTTCGCTGATGAGCGATGCGCGCGCGGCGGGTTACGGCGAATATCGCGCGCATCTCGCGTATATGGATTTCGCGGCGGCGCAGTACAGTTTCAACGACGGCGCGTTGCTGCGGCTTTCGGAAACGATCAAGGACGCCCTCGACCCGAACGGCATTCTCGCGCCGGGCAAGCAGGGGATCTGGCCGGCAGCGTGGCGCGACCGGCGGGGTTATACGTGAGGCGCGTGAGTGAGTTAGTGAGTCAGTGAGCGAGGTGAACAGGCAATGGACCGACGCGCTTTCATGATGACCGGCGCATGGCTCTCGACCGCGGCAGGGGGCGCATGGCCGTGGCTCGCCGATGCCGCCGCTCGCCGCGACACGCTCGCCGTGATCGATTCCACCCTCGCGGGCGGCCCCGCATTCGCCGACTACGTCGCACGCATGAAGCTGCCCGTATTCGAAGCCGGTGACGACATCGGCGCCCTCTGGTACACGACACTTGCGCCGCGTTTCAGGCAGACACCCACGCAAACACCGGCGTCGCTGATCGGCCTCACACGCGCATCCGATTACTTCGTGCTCAGGGAACTTGCCACCCGCGTAGGCCAACTGGTCGAGCACAGCCACGAGCAGGGTGCGGGGCTCGTCGCGCATGTCGCTTTCGCGTTGACGCCGCGTCTTATCCGCTAGAACCCTAGAACTTATAAGCTTTGTTCTTTGGATCGAAGGTGGAATCGTCGAGCGTTTTCGGCGTGATGCTTTCGAAGACGATCTTCTCGAAGATCTTGCCGTCGTTGTCATAAGACTCGACAGTGCGGAAATACGGATGCCGCAGATCCAGCCCGAGCGTTTCTTTCTTCGCATAGAACTGCGGCGGGCCGTTCGGTGTTTCGAAGGTGAAGGCGACCACGCGCACGCCGTCGATCGTTTTCACTTCCACCTGATTCGAGCGCGGTATGCCGGCCTCAATGTATTTTTTGCATTCAGAGAGGTACTGACCGGCAATGTACTCGGTGCCGAGATCGCGCACCTGGTGGTTCGATTGCGCACGAGCGAGGGCGCCGTTCAACGCGGTCCACAGCGGCATCACATTCATGATGCCGCCAAGGTGGCCGTACATTTCGTCGGTGCGCTTGGACTCGTCGTAGATGATTTCCTGGCCGGCGTGCGCGCCGTCGGGCAGCCACTTTGCGTAGATTCGCAGCGGATCGTGGGCGATGCGCACCAGCATGTGATCGGGCTTGTCGGGCCACTGGCCATGAATGCGTTCCGAGCGCGACATGGTGAACTCGTATGACGGAAAACCGTTCGGCCCTTCCTTGATGTAGCGCGGTAACGCAAGCGGATCGAGCGACTGGAACAGCGCGACCAGTTGCGCGTCGTCGAGCTTCTCCATGGCGCCGCTCTGTTGCGCGGCGCGCAGCCACTTGACCTGCTGGTCGAGCGTGAGCTTGCCGACCTGCGAGGACGGCGTGGTGGGCGCCTTGACGGCGCTGTTGGTGTCGAGCGCGGGCGGCGTGTCGTCGTTCTGTGCGAATGCCGGCGGCGTTGCCAGCGCGGCGACGCTGGCCACTAGCGCGCCGATCAGAAGTCCCCGTGACGAAACCGCACGCAATGAAGCGGCTAGGGACGCGCCCAACGTGGCGGTCTCCGACGAAAGACGGGCGAGGCGCATGAAGGCCGGCGAGCGGCTCGAACTACGCGAGCGGCTCAAGCTACTCGAGCGGCGTGAGCGTGCGGACATGCTGTGCTCCATGAATCTCTCCGAAAGGACGGCGCAAGGCGTGGTGCCAGGCGCCTTGCCTGTCAGGCAGGTTTTTGCTTCGCGAGTTCCTCGTCGCGCAGCGCGCGGCGCAGAATCTTGCCGACGTTGGTTTGCGGCAGCTCGTCGCGGAACTCGACGAGCTTCGGCACCTTGTACCCCGTGAGGTTCTTGCGGCAGTGGGCGATCACCTGTTCCGCGGTCAGCGACGGATTGCGCTTGACGATGAACACCTTCACGCGCTCGCCCTGCGCCGCATCGGGCACGCCGATTGCGGCGACTTCGCGCACGTCCGGAAGCATCGCGATCACGTCTTCGATTTCGTTCGGATAGACGTTGAAGCCCGACACCAGGATCATGTCTTTCTTCCGGTCGATCAGGCGGATGAAGCCGCGCGAATCCATCACGCCGATGTCGCCGGTGGCGAGCCAGCCGGCGTCGTCGATCGTCTTGGCGGTTTCTTCCGGACGATTCCAGTAGCCTTTCATCACCTGCGGACCCTTCACGCACAGTTCGCCGGCCTCACCGATGTTTGCCCACGACCCATCGTCTTTCCTGAAGCGTACTTGCGTGGACGGTGCGGGCAGACCGATCGAGCCTTCGAAGTCGCGCAGATTGGTCAGGTCCACCGGATTCATCGACACGATCGGCGAGCACTCGGTCAGCCCATAGCCTTCGATGATCGGCTTGCCGGTGACCGCCTTGAAGCGATCGGCGACCGACTTCTGCGTGGCCATGCCACCGGCCATCGCGAGTTTCAGGTTCGAGAAGTCGCGCTTGCAGAACTCTTCGTTGTCGAGGAACGCGTTGTAGAGCGTATTCACCGCGGTGATGCCGGTAAATTTCTCGTGACGGATGATCATCATCACGCGCTTCATGTCGCGCGGATTGGCAATCAGGATGTTGCGTCCGCCGAGGCCCATGAAGATCAGCGCGTTCACCGTCAGCGAATAGATGTGATAGAGCGGCAGCGGCGTGAGCACCGTTTCGATGTCGCCGCTCAACTGCCCCTCGGACCAGACCTTCGCCTGCAGCAGGTTGGCGATAATGTTCCTGTGCGTGAGCATCGCGCCTTTGGCCACGCCCGTGGTGCCGCCGGTGTATTGCAGGAACGCGATGTCGTTGTGCGTGGGACGTACGGGCGTCAGCGGCCGCGTGTAACCGATCGAGAGCGCGTCGAGCAGCGGCACCGCTTTCGGCAGCTTGTATTCCGGCACCATCTTCTTCACATGGCGCAGCATGAAATTGAGCAGACGTCCCTTCAGATTCAGGCCGTCGGCGAGCAGATCGCCGAGACCCGTCACGATGACGTTCTGTATTTTGGTGCCGGGCAGTGCGTCTTCGACGGTCTTCGCAAAGTTCTCGAACACGATGATGGTTTGCGCGCCACTGTCCTTCAACTGGTGCGCGAGCTCGCGCACCGTGTAGAGCGGATTCACGTTGACCACTACGCCGCCCGCCTTGAGTACGCCGAACAGAGACACCGGATACTGGAACGTATTCGGCAGCATGATCGCGACGCGCTCGCCGGGCTTCACACCGATGCTTTGCAGATACGCGGCGAATGCGGCGGCCTTGCGGCCGAGCTCGCCATACGTCATGTTCGCGCCGACGCTCACATACGCGACGCGCTCGCGGAACTTCGCGATGCATTCGTCGAAGAACTGCACGAGCGATTCGTACTGGTTGACGTCGATCTCATGCGGAACGTCTGCCGGATACGACGCGTACCAGATGCCGTCGGTGTTGGGCGCGCGATTCGCCGCCTGACTGGGCACCGGGTCCGCTGCATTCGCAAGCGGTGTGGATCCGGCGGCGGGCGAGAGCGGGACTTGCGTGGGCTGGGTCATCGGTCGTCTCCTGAAGCAGTCGCTTCATCGGTTTGTATGCTGGTCTTGCAGCCAGTCATTGAAGTCATCAAGGCGGCAATCAAAGCGGTCATTGCTGCAGCCTTCGAAACAAGGCATTCATTGAAACACGCGCTGAGGCAAGCGCGACGCCTAGCGTTCCAGAATTGCCACTACGCCCTGGCCGCCCGCCGCGCAGATCGAGATCAGTCCGCGCGCGGTGCCGGCCGGCTTGTCGAGTTGCGCGAGCATCTTCGCGAGTCCGGCGACGATACGGCCGCCCGTGGCGGCAAACGGATGGCCGGTGGCGAGCGAGCTGCCATTCACGTTCAATTTTGCCCGATCGATCGCACCGAGCGGCCCAGGCAACCCGAGCTGCGTGCGGCAATACTCGTCATCCTGCCACGCCGCGAGCGTGCACAACACTTGCGCCGCGAAGGCTTCGTGAATTTCGTATAGATCGAAGTCCTGCAAGGTGAGCCCGGCACGCGCGAGCATGCGCGGCACGGCGTAGGCGGGCGCCATCAGCAGGCCCTCCTTCTTGTCGAAAAAGTCGACGGCGGCGGTTTCGGACCAGCTCAGATACGCCAGCACTGGCAGGCCATGTTTGGCTGCCCATTCCTCGCTTGCGAGCAGCACGGCGGACGCGCCGTCAGTCAGTGGCGTCGAATTGCCTGCGGTCAGCGTACCCGCGTCGCGATCGAATACCGGCTTCAGACCGGAGAGTTTTTCGAGCGTCAGGTCGGAACGCAGATTGTTGTCGCGCGCAAGGCCACGATACGGGGTCATCAGATCGTTGACGAAGCCGCGCGCATAGGCTTCGGTGAGCTTGCGATGGCTGTCGTAAGCGAGCACGTCCTGCGCTTCGCGCGAGATGTTCCAGCGCTTGGCCATCAGCTCGCAATGCTCGCCCATCGAAAGCCCGGTGCGCGGCTCGCCGTTGCGCGGCAAAAGCGGCTTGAAAAACATGCCCGGCCGCAGTTTGGCGAGCGCACCGACACGTTGGCCGGTACTCTTGCCGCGATTCGCTTCGAGCAGGATCTTGCGCATGCGCTCGTTGACGCCGATCGGTGCATCGGAGGTCGTATCGACGCCGCCCGCGATGCCCACTTCGATCTGCCCAAGAGCGATCTTGTTGGCGACGAGAATGGCCGCCTCCAGCCCGGTGCCGCAGGCCTGCTGCACGTCGTAGGCGGGCGTTTCCTTGGCGAGCGTGGTGGACAGCACGGATTCACGCGTCAGGTTGAAGTCGCGCGAATGCTTGATGACGGCGCCGGCCGCCACTTCGCCAAGACGTTCGCCGTGCAGGTTGTAGCGGTCGATCAGGCCTTGCAGCGTGAAGGTCAGCATGTCCTGGTTCGACGCGGTCGCGTAAGCGGTGTTCGAGCGGGCAAACGGAATCCGGTTGCCGCCGATGATGGCGACGCGGCGCACGGCGGGCAGCGGGTTGGACATGCTTGGCTCCTTTGGGTCGTTCCCTGGTTATTGAACGGTGCGAACGGTGCAAATGATACGAACGGCGAGTAAGGCTGCTTTGCGTTGGTGTGTCTGCAAGCTCAGCAACGATTTGCAGGCGGCTTCAATTCCATGCGGTGACGAAAGCATGCGCGTGCCTGTGGGTGTCTGCCGGTGCCTCATAGCAGCTTCCACTGCATACGGCCACGCAAATGCGGTTTTTCTCCGGTAATGTCGCGCACCTCGATGTCGCGCTCGATCAGCGAAGGCGATGCGCTCCACAGCGACGCCTCGCCCGGCAGCAGCATCGGCAATTTGAATTCGGCACTCAATGTAGCCTCGGCGAGCGGTTTCGGCGGTTGCAGCGCGGCGGCGGCGCGCGCCAGCGTCCACATGCCATGTGCAATCGCACGCGGAAAGCCGAATGCCTTCGCGGACAGCGCGCTCAGGTGGATCGGGTTGTAGTCGCCGGATACGCGCGCGTAGTCGCGGCCCAGTTGCGGCGGCAGTTGCCAGCGCGAGATGCGTTCCAGCGCGACGTGCCCGAGCTCCAGCGGATCGAGCGAACTGCCGCTCGCCGGCACACCGCGTTTCAGATAGACGCTGTCGCCATCCCAAACCGCTTCGCCACGGCGGTACATGCGGGTATGCAGCACGAACGCCTGGCCCTTGTCGTGACGCAGCAGCGCGCCGAATTCCACCTCGACGCGCAACATGTCCTTGTAATTGAGCGGCCGGCGCAGCCGCACGTGGTTCGCCAGATGCACGAGGCCGAGCGCGGGCCAGGGAAACGCCGGGTCGGTGAGCATCAGCAGATGCAGCGGGAAGGCCAGCAGATGCGGATACGTGAGCGGCACGCCATGCTCGGGGATGAAGCCGCAGACCCGCGAATAACGCCAGATCGGCCCCGGGTCGAGGGCGACTGCCGGGCGCACGAGGCGCAACGCCGGCAGGTGTGTGTCGCGCCCGCGTTTGACGATGCCGGACAACGCGCGCCCATACAGTTTCGCCGGCGCAGGCAACTGCTCGATGAAGACGGTCTTCGGACGGGCCGCGCCCGCTGCGTGACCACCCCGGAACGGATCACCCGGTTCACTCATGCTCACGCTCCAATCAGGCTTTGTCCGCACACGCGCACGATCTGGCCGCTCACGCCCGCCGATCCCGGATGCGCGAGCCACGCTATGGCCTGCGCGACATCCACCGGCTGGCCACCCTGGCTCATCGAGTTCATCCGGCGGCCGGCCTCGCGGATGGTCAACGGAATCTTCGCGGTCATCTGCGTTTCGATAAAGCCGGGCGCCACCGCGTTGATCGTGATGCCGCGCGCGCGCAGATGCGGCGCCATGCTTTGCACCCGGCCGATCACGCCGGCTTTCGATGTGGCGTAATTGGTCTGGCCGAGATTGCCGGCAATGCCGCTGATCGACGACACGCCGATGATGCGGCCACCGTCGCGCAGAATGCCCGCCGCGAGCAGGGCGTCATCGATCCGTTCCTGCGCGGACAGGTTGATGTCGATTACGCTTTGCCACGCGGCGTCGGTCATCTTTGCGATGGTTTTGTCTTTCGTGATGCCCGCGTTGTGCACGACGATGTTCACGCCCTGTTCGTCGAGCGCCGCGGCGATCTGCGCGGGCGCTTCGGGCGCGGCGATGTCGAAGGCGAGGGCGGTGCCGTTCAACTGGCGCATGGTCGAGTCGAGCGCCTCGCGCGCCGTGGGAATGTCGATGCCGATCACGTGTGCGCCTTCCGCGGCGAGCACGCTCGCAATCGATGCACCGATGCCACGCGCGGCGCCGGTGACCACGGCACGCCGGCCTGCGAGCGGTTGAATCCAGTCGAATGCCGGGAGGGCATCGGCACCGGTGTGTACGCCGATGCGCACCACCTGGCCCGACACATACGCGGAGCGCGGCGATAGAAAGAATCGCAACGTCGCCTCGATGCCGTGCTCGGCGCCTTGCTCCACGTAGATGAGATTCGCGGTAATGCCGCGCCGTGCCTCCTTGCCGAGCGAACGCGTGAGGCCCTCGAGCGCGCGCTGCGCGGTCCATTGGCGCGGGCTCGCGCAGGCTTCCGGCGGCCGCCCCAGTACGATGATGCGGCCGCACTTGCCGAGCGAGCGCAGCGTATCGTGGAAAAAGCTGTGCAGCGGTTCGAGCTGGCTGCTGTCTTCGATACCGCTCGCATCGAACAGCAGGGCGGCGAGCTTGCCGTGCGAACCGGACTCCGCCGGTTCGAAACGGCCCGTCATCAAACCATGGCGATTCGCGAGCGGCACCCATAGCGCCGCGCTTTCATGGGCCACGCTGGTCATGCCGATGCTCGTCACGAGATTCGCGAGCGCATCGAGCAGACGCGGTTCGCGGCCCGCCCCGATCGCGATCAGTCCGTCGAACTCAGGCCGGTCCGCGCAATAACGGTGCAGCACCTCGGGCTTCGGTAAGCCTAACGAGCGCGCGAGGCGCGCGCCGAATGGCGAGTTGACGAAGTTCAGGTAAGAGTCTTTCATATTATTGATTGCTCCGCTGGCCACGCTCCGAAGGAAGTCCCATCGGGGACTTCAAACGTGTGTCAGTGTGCACCCAGTTTGGGGCATCTGGGTGAGCCCCGCCTGGATGTTTTTTTCAAGGCGCTCAGGCCGCGAACTCCAGCGCTTTTTCGAGCGCGTCCTTGCGCTTTTGCAGATTGGCGAGCATGTCGAAGTCGGGCGGGAAGTCGTCGACCTTCACGACTTGCGCGCCATACCGCGCATAGTCCTCGAGCACGCGGCGATCGTCCGCGTCGATCAGGCCTTTCTGTTGCGCCGTCTCGGTCCACGCGGCCAGTTGCGGCAGGCTCTGCGGCATCGGTTCGAGCAGGCCTTGTTTGACTGCGTCGCGCAGTTTCTGGTCGATCTGCGTGAAGCGCGGGTTCAACTCGAACACCAGCTCGCCGTAGCCGAGCGCGTCGACATCCGGATGCGGCACGTACGAGTCGGACACGAGGCGGTTGCGTGCCGCGCCCGGCGTTTGCATCAGCTCCGCGATCTCCGTGCCGAGGCGATCGGACGGCTCGCGATACGGCAGGCCGAATGGGAATGCCAGCACGCGCACGAGACCCGCGGCGAGGCGGTTCGGGTAATTCGCGAGCACACCGTCGAGCGCGTGCTGCGCTTTGTACAGCGAATCTTCGACGCCCCAACGCACCAGTGGCAGGTCTTCTTCCTGACGGCCTTCGTCTTCGAAACGTTTGAGCGTCGCGGAGATCAGGTAGAGCTGAGAGAGCACATCGCCGAGGCGCCCGGAGATGCGTTCGCGCCGTTTCAGATCGCCGCCGAGCACGAACATGGAGACGTCGGCGAGCAACGCGAAAGCCGTCGAGATGCGAGTGGCCGCGCGGTAGTACGACAGCAGCGGGGCGTACGCCGTGCGCGGTTTGGTGATGAACGCGCCGCCCGTGACGCCATAAACGAAACTGCGCACCACATTGGAGAGCGTGAAGCTGACGTGACCGAAGAAGGCCGCATCGAAATCGCGCAGCGCCTTGCTGCGATCCGTTTCGCGCGTGGCCTCCATTTCCTTCAGCACATACGGATGACAGCGAATCGCTCCCTGGCCGAAGATGATCAGGCAACGCGTGAGAATGTTCGCGCCTTCCACGGTGATCGCGATCGGCACCTGCTGATAGGCGCGCGCGAGGAAGTTCGACGGCCCCATGCAGATGCCCTTGCCGGCGGCGACGTCCATGCCGTCGTTGATGACCATGCGGGCGCGTTCGGTGATGTGATACTTCGCGATCGCCGAAATCACCGAGGGTTTTTCGCCGAGGTCCACCGCCTGCGCGGACAGGCGGCGCGCGGCGTCCATCACGTAGAGATTGCCGCCCATGCGGCCGAGCGCTTCCTGCACGCCCTCGAACTTGCCGACGGGCGTGCGGAACTGGCGGCGTATCGCGGCATAGGCACCGGTGCCGCGCACGGCGATCTTCGCCATCCCCACATTCGACGACGGCAGCGAAATCGCGCGGCCCGCGGCGAGACACTCCATCAGCATGCGCCAGCCGTTGCCGACTTGCGCGCGGCCGCCGATCACCCAGTCGAGCGGAATGAAGACGTCCTTGCCCGAGTTCGGACCGTTCTGGAACACCGCGTTTAGCGGCCAGTGACGGCGGCCGATGTTGACGCCCGGATGGTCGGTCGGAATCAGCGCGCAGGTGATGCCGGGCTCTTCGTCCGAGCCAAGCAGATGGTCCGGATCGAGCGCGCGGAATGCAAGGCCGAGTACGGTCGCGATCGGTCCCAGCGTGATGTAGCGCTTGTCCCACGTGACGCGAAAACCGAGTGTCTCGCGGCCTTCGAACGTGCCCTTGCAGACGATACCGACATCGGGAATCGCCGCTGCATCGGAACCGGCGTAAGGGCTCGTCAACGCGAAGCAGGGGATATCGTCGCCACGGGCGAGGCGGGGCAGATAGTGGTTCTTCTGCTCTTCGGTGCCGTAGTGCATCAGCAGCTCGGCCGGGCCGAGCGAGTTCGGCACCATCACCGAAACGGCGGCGGCCGAGCAGCGCGTGGAGAGCTTCATGATGACCTGCGAATGCGCGTAAGCGGAGAACTGCTTGCCGCCGTACTGCTTCGGAATGATCATGCCGAGAAAGCCGCGCTCCTTGATGTACTGCCAGGTTTTCGGCGACAGGTCCTGCCACACCATGGTGGTTTCCCAGTCATTCGCGAGATCGCACAGATGCTCGCATTCGACATCGAGAAACGCTTGCTCCTCGGTGGTGAGCGTAGCCGTGCCGTAGCCGAGCAGCGTGTCCCAATGCGGGCGTCCGGAGAACAGTTGGGCGTCCCACCAGACGGTGCCGGCTTCGATGGCGTCGCGCTCGGTCGGCGACATCTCCGGCAGGATTTTGCGGAAAATGTCGAGCACCTGTTTCGTGAGCCACGTACGGCGCAGCGGTTTGATCGTGAGGACGAGGGCGGGGAAGACGAAGACGATCGCGAGCAACGTTGTCGCCACTGGCCCCGCCGCTCCGCTGATATGCGCGGCCGCCACCCAGACGATCATGAAAGCAAGCCACCATGAGGCGCGCGCCTGAACGTAGACGAGCGCGAGAGCGGCAATGACGAGTACCAGGGTGAACCACGACATAACGTTTCCTCCTGTTTCGATGGTGCGTGCGAACGCATCCACGGATCGCGGACGGCTCGCGTTCTGTTGGTCTTCTGACTGGCGGTGTTACTGCTGCGTCGCGCGCTCGGGGCGCTTTTGCGTTGCGCCCCTGCTGCGCTCTTCGTGTCGTTTTTTCAATTCGACAGCGTGATGTTGTTTAGGTGCGGGACTTAGACGTGCTGCTCGGATATGCGGTATTCATTCATGTTTTTGCACGCGGACGGCCCATCGCAGCACCGCCCGCATCAGCTTCAGTTCCGATCAAGCCGTGCCGTGCAACGCGGGCTGAAACGGACTCGCCTCCATGCTGCCGCCGCGTTGTTCGCCGTCCGAGACTGCGGGTCCCGACGATTCAAATCCGCCTGAGGCCTGCTGTGTACCCGCTGCCGGGTTCGCGCATTCCATCTGGCCTTCGGCGCCGCCTTCGGTGGCGTCGCCCAGCACGGCGGCAAACGTGGCCAGTTGCGAGCCGTCGGGCAAGGGCGCTTTCAGCGCGGCCACCATCAGCGATGCAAGACGCGCGATCAGTTGCAGGTCGTTCATCGACTTGCCCTGCGAGAACTCCGAGATCAGGCTGTCCGTATCGGTGCCGGCCAGCACCCCGGATAGCGCGCCGATCGCGAAGTGCAGACGCCAGCCGAGTTCTTCACGCGGCAGATGCGGCAGCGCACGCTGGAACGCATCGAAAAAGCGAATCGCAACGGACTCGTAATGCGCATTGAGAAAGTCGCGAATGAACGACGACGGATCGGTATAGGCACGCCCCAGCAGGCGCAAAAACGCCTTGCCGCCGATGCGCGGATCGCGCGACAGCCGCAGCGCCGGAATGAACATGGCGCCGAGCACGTGCTCGCAGGTCAGACGCGCGCCGAGCATTTCGTCGAAGCGGTCGAGCAGCTTGAGCCGCTCCTGGTTGAGCCGGTCGAGCCGGCGCGACAGCATCGAGTGAATCAGCGATTCCTTGCTGCCGAAGTGGTAGTTGACTGCCGCGAGATTCACTTCGGCCCGCGAAGTAATCTGGCGCAGGGACATGGCCTCATAGCCGCATTCGATGAACAGTGTTTCGGCGGCGTCGAGGATGCGGGACTTCGTGTCGCCGGCATGCCGGCCTGTTGTGCGAACTGCCATTTTGCGTCTCCCAGTTGCCGGGCATCCGGCCCGCAAACAAGCGATTCAAATGACTATTTGAAACAGCCGTTTTTTTCAGGATAAAGAAGGATCGGGACTGCGATCAAGGGCTCGGTGTGGACTAACTCCTCTAGAAGACCTGACGAAGGTCCGTTTTTCCAATGCGCGCGGGCGCGTCAAGCCGCGCGGAAATAAAAAAGGCCGTTCCGATCGAAATCGGAACGGCCTCGTATTGCTTGCTACCTGTGTTTGGCCTTGCGTTTGTTTTCTGACGCCGGGTTCGAGCGTTCCTGCTTTGCGTTTGCCCGGCGCCTGCATTGCTGCTTGCGCTGCATTGTGGCGGTTCGAGCCGCCTTTGTAGCTATTGTGCCCGATAACGCGCCGGCGAAATAGCTGTTTAGTTCGAACGCTTGAAGCTGTGCCGCGAGGCGGCTTCCTTAGGTGCTTGCCGCGACCTCTTTCGCCGATTGTGTCATGTCGATGCCGCGGCGTTCGCGGCTGAACGGAATCAGCGCGGCGATCACCACCACCACGATACCGATCACGACGGCCATGACCAGTGCGTAGTTGTTGCCGTGTGCTTCGGCAGCGCTCGCCTGCAGAGGGCCGTTCACCGACGCGATCAGATTGCCGAGCTGGTACACGAGGCCCGGGAACGTCGCGCGAATTTCATCGGGCGAGATTTCGTTCAGGTGCACCGGAATTACACCCCATGCCCCTTGTACGGAGATCTGCATCAGGAAGGCACCGGCCGCGAGCAGCACAGGCGTGGTGGAGAAAGCCCACAGCGGCAACACCGGCAACGCGATTAAGGCGGCGATGAAGATCGCGCGCTTGCGGCCGATCTTCTCCGAGAACCAGCCGAAGAACAGGCCGCCGCAAATCGCGCCGATGTTTAGCGTGATCGTGATCCACGACACCGTATGCGCGTCGAATCCATGCTGCACGCGCAGGAAGGTCGGATACAGATCCTGCGAACCGTGCGAGAAGAAGTTGAACGCGGTCATCAGCACGATCGAGTAGAGCGACAGGCCGATGTTCTGCTTCAACGTGGCGACGAGACCCGGGCGCACTTTCTTCTCGAGCGTCTTGAAGGCCGGCGACTCCGGCACGTGTGCTCGCACGTACAGCACGAGCAACGCCGGCAGCACGCCGACGAAGAACATGCCGCGCCAGCCGATGTATTGATAGAAGACGCCGAACACGACGGAGGCGAGCAGGTAGCCGCTCGGATAGCCGGCCTGCAGGAGGCCCGAGACGATGCCGCGCGACTTGGGCGGCACGGTTTCCATCGTCAGTGCGCCGCCCACGCCCCATTCGCCGCCCATCGCGATACCGAACAGGGCGCGCAGCACGAGCAGGGTGGTCAGGTTAGGCGAAAAGCCGGACAGCAATTCCAGCAGCGAGAAGCACGCGATGTTGACCATCAGCGTCGGACGGCGACCGTACTTGTCAGCGAGCCAGCCGAAAATCAATGCGCCGACTGGACGCATTATCAGGGTCAGCATAATGCCGAAGGCAACCGTCGGGATGTTTGTATTGAATTCCGCCGCGATATCTTTCAATACGAACACCATTAGAAAGAAATCGAATGCGTCGAGAGTCCAGCCCAGATAGGCGGCGATCGTGACGTTTCTCTGTTCCCGTGTCCAGCTCATTGATTGTTCTCCTGAGTCTCCAATAACCCGTGTTTGACGACGGGCGGCTCTGCAGCCCCGTGCGACCCGTGGCGCGGGCTTCGAGCGAGTGTACGCCGAGCGTTAAACGCTTGCATGGTTGATGCCGCGTTTATCCGTATTAATCCCTGGAGCGAATTCCGGTGCGAATCTCAATGCATGGCGGATGTCGGCTTAATGTAATTATCGTATTAACCGCGTTTGATAAATTGTTTGTTATTCGTAATGTATTTCGTGTCGGTGAACTGAGGTAAGACGAGCGGTGGGGGGGCGACAAATGCATGCGTCGTCCGCTCTCATGATCCGGACAGGCTCAAGGGCTTACGTTTCTGTTGCAGGAAGCGGATGCGTGCCACCTATGCGCATGACGCATCAGTCGAGTAGAAAAAGCAATTTGATTCATGTTGCGACGCGGAATAAGATGATCGCTATCCCATTAATTCCGCCTCTGTCGACGCACCATGTCAGTCAAATCAATTACTTCGGAGCCACGGCGCCGCGCGCGCAATCCACTTGCAGCATTGGCCGTCGTCACGTTGCTGACGGGGATCGGCGCCGGTCTCGGCGGCATGTTACTCGCCTTGCTGCTGCACGGCATTCAGCACCTCGCATATGGCTACAGCGTGACGCACGTCATCAGCAGCGAGAGTTTCCTGGAAGGTGTCACCGATGCGACGCCTGAGCGGCGTGTGCTCGTCCTGACGATGTGCGGACTGGTGGCCGGGCTCGGCTGGTGGTTGCTGTATCGCTTCGGGCGGCCGCTCGTCAGCATTCGCCAGGCCGTCAAATCCGACGATCCGCGTATGCCTGTGGTGAGCACCACCGTGCATTCGCTGCTGCAGATCGTGACGGTGGCGCTCGGCTCGCCGCTCGGACGCGAAGTCGCGCCGCGCGAGATCGGTTCGGCGCTGGCCGGCTGGCTCTCGCGCCGCGCGGGCTTATCGGTCGAGCAAAGCCGGATCATGGTCGCGTGCGGTGCCGGCGCGGGTCTGGCCGCTGTCTACAACGTGCCGCTCGGTGGCGCGGTGTTCGTGCTCGAGGTTCTGTTGGGCACGTTTGGCTCGAAGGCCTTGGTGCCTGCCGTGGTGACATCGGCCGTCGCGGCGCTGGTCGCGCAATTCGGTCTGGGCAACGAGCATCAATATCTGGTGTCGTCGTTGACGGTGAGTACGTCGCTGGTCGTCTGGTCTGTGGTGTGCGGTCCGATTTTCGGTGCTGCTGCGTGGGGCTTTACGGAGCTGACGAAACGCGCGCGTGCAGAGGCGCCCAGGGATTGGCGTTTGCCCGTGTTGTCGCTGTTGAACTTCGCAATCATCGGCGTACTGGCGATGCACTTTCCGCAGTTGCTCGGCAATGGCAAAGGGCCTGCGGGCCTGGCGTTCGACGGCAACCTGACGATGGCGCTCGCGGCCATGCTGCTGGTGCTGAAGGTGGTGATCACCGCGAGTAGTTTGCGTGCGGGTGCTGAAGGCGGCTTGTTGACGCCCGGGCTTGCGAATGGCGCGTTGTTGGCGATCGTGCTCGGCGGGGCCTGGAGTCTGTTCTGGCCGGGCGCTTCTTCAGGCGCGTTTGCCGTTGTCGGCGCGACGGCGTTTCTGGCTGCTTCGATGCAGATGCCGGTTACGGCTGTGGTGCTCGTTTTTGAATTTACCCGGGTGAACCACGACTTTCTGATTCCAGTTTTGTTTGCCGTCGGCGGCGCTGCGTTGAGTTTTCAGGCATGCGCGAAGTGGGCGCCGGCGCTGCAGTTCAGTTCTGGTTTCAACTGGGGTGGGGCGGGCAAAGCGCGATAGGTTTTTTTGCCTTTGCCGTCTTGCCCGCCAGTCGTGGCTGACGGCTTGGCGTGGTTTAAATTCCGTTATCTGAAGCTGCCCCAAAATCGGGGATGCTTTATCACCAGGTGTATTTCGCGTTGGCTAGCACGGTTCGCTCGTTGCCGAACGCGCAGACCGCGTACGATTGGCAGCCGCTGATGTAGTGACGGTCGAACAGGTTTGCCACGTTCAGTGCGAAACGCCAATTGCGGCTGTGATAGTGCAGTGCCGCGTCGTACAGCGTATAGCTTGCGACCGTCAGCGAGTTGTCCGGCGCACCCGCGGACGCGCTCTGGTAGCGGATCCCACCACCGATCCCGAAGCCGGCGAGCGCTCCTGTATGCCATGTCCAGTCGGTCCACAGCGATGCCATCTGGCGAGGGCGAGGGACGTCGACCGGCCAGTTGTTCAGCGACGCGTCGTTTGCCTTTACGTTCTTCACATCCTGATAGATGTATGACGCGATAATCGACAGTTCGCGCGACACATCTCCGACCGCGTTCAGCTCGATACCGCGCGAACGCACCTCGCCAGTCTGTACGGAGGACGTGCCGGTCGGGTCGAGATTCGTCGGTGTCGGTGTCACGACGTTCGTCTGGTTGATCTGATAGACGACTGCGCTCAACATCAGGTTCTTGCGCGGCGGCTGCCAGCGCAGGCCCGCCTCGATCTGCCTGCCGCGCGTCGGCTCGGGCAATCCGCGGCCGAACATCCTCACGCCGATAACCGGATTGAACGAGGTCGAATAGCCGACGTACGGTGACAGCCCGTAGTCGCCCTGGTACGTGAGGCCGACGCGGCCCGAGAACGCGCTGACATCCTGTTTCGTCTGTGTGCTGGCCTCGTGGTCGTCCTGCTGCATGTTGACCCAATCCTCGCGGCCGCCGAGCGTCAAGGCCCAGCGGTTCCATTTGACCTGGTCCTGCGCGTACACGCCGAACGTGTTCATTGCCGTGTGCAAGTCCTGGCGGCCGAACGACGTCGGGCCCGAGAAGATCTCGGTCGTGACCGGCGTGTAGACCGGGTTGTAGAGGTTCAGGTCCGGCGCCAGCGCGAGCCATATGCTGTCGGTCGTCGTCTGCCGGTTGTACTGAAAGCCGAGCAGCAGCAAATGCTCGAGCGGCCCCGTGCCGAAACGCGCCTGCGCGTTGTTGTCGATGTCGAAGCGGCTGTAGTTCAGTTGAAACAGCCCTGCGTAACGAGTAATGTCGGTCGTGCTGCCCTCGGCAAGACCGCCGCCGAAGACCGACGCGTCGTCAAGCGACAAGTGCATCCAGCGCAGGTTCTGGCGCAACGTCCAGATCGAATTCAGATCGTGCGAGAACTGGTAGCCGAGCGACCACTGTTTCTTTCGGTAGTCATTAAATGTCGGTTCTCCCGTGTAGACGTCATGTGACAGTTGACCATTCGGGTTTGGCAGGACGGTGCCCTGCGCGGGCAGGAAGTTGTGTGAAATATCATTCCAGTCCTGCAGGTAGGTCGCAGTAAGCGTCAACGAGGTGTCAGAATCCGGCCGCCAGCGGAGCGACGGTGCCAGCGCGACGCGCTGGTCCGCGTTCGGGCCGCTCAGCGCATTGCCGTCGCGCGCGACGCCAACGAAGCGATACGCGTACTTGCCGTCGTCGTCGAGCCTGTCGCCGATGTCGAGCATCGTCTGCTTGCGCGCGTAGTTGCCGATCTGCACGCCAACCTCGCGCACGCGCTCGCCGTCGGCCTGCTTCGTCTGCACGTCGACGATCGCGCCCGGATCTCCGGCCCCATACAGAACCGACGCTGGCCCGCGTAGCACAGTGACGCTGTCGATCATATACGGGTCGACGCGCCAATTCGCGATGGGTGTCGTATTCGGCGCTTGCAATCCGTCGACGAACAAAGTCGGAGTAAAGCCGCGTAGTGCTGCATACAAATCGGTGCGGCTGTCGGACCCAAACGATGCGAAGCCTGGCACGTAGTGCAGCGCCTGGTTGAGGTCGGTCGCGCCCGTCATTTCGATCTGCTGCGCAGTGACGACGTTGATCGTTTGAGGAACCTCGGTGATCGGCGTGTCGGTCTTCGTGCCGGTTGTGGTGCGTTTGCCGACGAGCCCGAGTGACGACAGGTTCGCCACGTCTTTCACTTTTATCTCCGACAGCGTGACGCCGGGCGCAACATCCGCCTGTACCGCGGTGTCCTTCGCTTGCGCATCATTCGCTGGTTGCGTCACCTGCGCGTGCGCGTGGCCGGTAGCCGCTGCGCAAAATATCCCCCTCGCAGCAACCGTGATCGCACGTCGCCCCGTGCCCGTTGCCCACCCCATCTTCTGTTGCTCCATCTAGCTGGCCGCCTGCTCGGCCGGCCCGTTTTTCAATGAGCGACAACCGTCCGGCCGTCGCTCCCATTCCAGGTTGCGCGGCCAACACCGGTGACAGCATCCTGTTACGTTACCAGGGGCGCGAGACATCGTTTGTTTCGTGCGGTGCGAGAGCAAGAGCCTCGATGCCTGCGAAATCCAGCGCTTCGAGGCAGCGCCGCATTTCAGTCAGAAACGCTGCGCACGAGGGGTGAATCCTGATCATGTTTTCTATCCATCGCTCTATGTCCGTCAGGCGTCCGTCCTTCGCGAGAACTGCCAGTTCCTGGCGGTCGCTCTCAGGAGGAGCGGAAACGGCGAACCCGTGTTTGCGTTGTGGGCGGATATGAGCAGAGCCGCCGGAAGAATACTGTGCGACGTTCGACGGCGAAGCATCCGTATCTTCCGTAATGGGAGCGATGAGTCCGAAAGAAAACGAGGTGCCACGTTGCGGCGCGCTTGAAACGCGCAAGTCGCCGCCCATTGTGTTGACAATGCGCTGCGCAATAATGAGGCCGAGGCCAGTGCTACCGTTCACCGCCTGTATCTGGCGAAAAGCCGTAAAGAGTTTCGATTGCGCTTCAATGTCGATACCGATGCCGGTATCGGCGACCTCAAAACTCATGTGCCATTGATCGTCCTGCAGGCGCGCGCTCACGGTCATCGTGACGAAGCCGTCGCGGGTGAACTTGGACGCGTTCGACAGCAGATTGAGCAATACCTGTTGCAACCGGCGGCCGTCGATCGTCAGTCGACGGGGCAACGACGTCAGTGCCTGATAGTTGAACTGGTTGTTCAACTGCGCGCAGAGTGCGAGCGCGTATTCGGCAATGTCGTCGAGAAGTGCAGGCAGGTTGGTTGCGACCGGGGCGATATCCAACGGCTGCAACTCAGTTTTCGCGTACCCAACCAGTTCGTCGATCAGGCCGAGTTGATAGTTCACGCTGCGCTCGATTGCCTGGATCGGTCGCACCTGCTTCGAATCCGCCAGATCCCGTAGCTGTCTGGCGTAACCCGTAATCGTAGCGAGCGGCGCACGGAGGTCATGACTGACATAACCCAAGGTTTCGATCAGTTGCTGGTTTTTCTCCTCGGCGTAAAGCAATGCTTCGTTCAGCTCCAATGTGCGCTGTGCAACCTGATCGCGTAGGCGCTCGTGTTCGCTTCTTTGCCAGTCCGCAAGTTCTGTCCTTGCCGCTATTCGCTGCTTTCCGACGTGGTTTATCCACGCTGCAAGCACAATAAGGTTGGTGGCTAGGCCAATAATTGCAACGACCGGGTTCGGATGAATGTCGGACTTCAGCCAGGCGAGAGCTGTCGGCAAGGACCCGAGCGTTTCGAGCATGCGCAACGCAAAGCTGAACAGCGAGAAGATCATGACGAGCAGCATGATCCGCGCGGTGGGGGTCGACTGACGCGCGAGGCGTGCAGCGATAATCACCGTGAAGACACCGAACAGCGCATTGACATACACGCCGACTTGTGCGAACACGAACAGATTGCCGAATGCGGCGCCTATTGCGGCAACGCACTCCAGCAACGCAAACCCGAACAGTATGTAGCGTGCTGGCAGGTTTGCTTTTTCGCTGTGAGAGATGCGCAGGATAAAGACAATGAACAGCAGCACGGCAGTACATCCGAGCACCGTCACACTTCTCGCACTCCACTCGGTTGCGAACGGCCACAGATATAGCTTCGTATAGCCGCGATCCGCAGCTTCGAACAGCGCCGTCATGGCACACAGTGCTGTCAGGACGAGAAACGAGACACTGCGGGAAAAATAGGCGATGAGCAGCGCGCACCACGCCAGTGCAAGTGTGCCGCCGATCAATCCTCCGTCCCAGAGCGCTGCGCGTTTCTCCAGCGCGTCATATGCCGCTGCGGAATACAGCCTCGGTTCGAGCGTGATTGCGGTATCGCTGGCCACCCGGATGAGAAACAGGCGCTGTTCACCGGGAGCGAGCGTGAAATCCGCCAACGGATACCGGGACGAAAAGGGCTGGGATGCGAGGCTGGTGGGATCGCTGCGGTCATGTGTCCAGTGGCCGCTGCGTTCGGTGTAAAAGTCTACGTTCTCGAGGCGCGCGTCCGGGAGCACGAGAACGAGCGGGAGGGCTGTTGAACTGTGGTTGCTCACCGACACGTGGAGCCACCATGCCGAGTGGGTGAAACCTGGTTTCAGTCGACTCCGTTGCATGGGAAGGAAGCCTTGCGTGGCTCCGGCGGACAGTGTGAGTATGTCGTCCAATCTCATCTTGCCCGAGACGTCTTCGAATACCTGCACCTGGTCCAGGGTGGGGACCCGTTGTGTCTGTTTCCCAGTGGCGTCGAGACCGACGGCCAACGAGTGAGTGGCCCACCAGCTCAGACATAAGCACAGTAAGCGGAGCCACCTAGTCGTAGTCATGATGTCGTTACTCTGCCTCGAGGGCGGTTTCCACGGTATCAGCCAGATCCCGACTGCGAAATTCCTCCCGATAGGTTGACGGGGGCATACCAAATCGCTCGCGAAACGCCGTGGCGAAATTCGCGGCACTGGAAAAGCCAATTTCTTCGGCGATGCTTGCGATACTCAACGGCGTGCTGCTCAATAGCTTTTGTGCAATCCGCAAGCGTTCGTCGCGGAGATACTCGAATACTGTTTGGCCAAGGTTGTCCCGAAACGCACGCGACAGTCGTTTTTCATTGGTCCCCACGAGGCGGGCGAGTTGTTCGACCGTTGGCGCATCGTTCAGCCTTTGCGACAAATGTCGAATGGCCGCGCGAACGATGACGCTGTTGCCTGTGAAGTCCGAAGCGGATACCTCATCGTCGGTGTGCCGATTGCCGCGCGTCCGGGCGAGGTGTACGCGAATCCGTGCAAGTACCTCGTCCGCCTCGAATGGCTTGAGTACGTAGTCCACGCCACCGATTTCCAGACCGTTGATCCGATCGTGAAGGTCCCCAGCCACGGTCAGAAATATGACGGGAATCGCAGAGGTGCGGGGGTCAGCGGCAAGCAGCCGGCAGGCGGCGAATCCGTCCATCCGCGGCATCCGTACGTCCATCAGGATCAGGTCGGGTGAAATCGCCAGTGCTCGTTGATAAGCCTGTGACCCGTCGAATCCGACGCTGATCCGGCATCCAGCATTGCGCAATACGTCAATCAACAATCGAAGCTGGTCCGGCTGGTCGTCTACCACAAGAAGATGGGCATCCGTGAGGGCAGTGTTTCGGGGCGACATCGTGTAGGCGAAAGGAGCTGACGGGTACGTTCCTGGATAACGGCGGCTGATTGCTCAGCTTGAGGCTCGCGGGGATCGGTCGCCAGCATAAAGCCGCGAAGCGTACCAGATTGTTAATTCAATTTAAATCGAGCGGTTTCCACACGGATAGCAAAAGAATTTTCCCTCCGGCAAAGCATTTCGTCCCTCGAGCAAAACGATTGCGGCAGTAACGCTGCCCATAATTCCTCGCGTCCTTACACAAAGTTGCTAATTCAAACATTTGTAGCCGTGGACATCAGCGGTTTGACTGCGGCGATCGGCGCCTTGTAGCGACAGGCGCTATCGAACGGCACGCCGGGAAAAACAGACGGCGCGGGCAAGCCAAAGACTCATCAAATTGAGCGTGACGGAGACCGGATATGAATCCCTTTATTGATCATCAGACAAGCGAGAGCGGAACGTAATGAACAAAAGCAGATATAAGTTGGTTTGGAATCGTCGAGTTGGCGCGCTGGTCGCGGCAGCCGAGACGCAGCGCGGCGTGCAGGGCGAAGCGGGACAAACGGAAATGGGGCAGGGTGGTAGTCCGCTCACGTCCAAAGTGCCGCTGGCTGTATTGACAGCACTCATGCTGTCGGCGGGATATGCGCATGCGGACAACCTTGCAGTGGGCGGTGAAACCGGAACTACCGTCGTAACGATTGGTGGTGCAACGGCGCCGGTCGCCAGTACTGGCGGAGGTGGTTTCGTTGCTGCGGCTGGTGCCGACGGCTCAAGCCAGAATACTGCTGTTGGCGTTAATGTGTCAGCGCAGGGCGGGGCCGCAACCGCTCTGGGTGATACGGTAACTGCAAGCGGCCAGAATGCCACGGCAGTTGGCGCAAATTCGGTCGCAACCGGCAACCAAGCAGTAGCTTTCGGCGGTGGGTCGAGCGCGGCGAATCCTAACTCGACTGCGATTGGTGCTCAGGCACACACTACTTTTCAGTTCTCAACGGCGGTCGGCACCAATAGTTCAGCCGCGGGCGGCACGGCGGTGGGTTTTCAGGCGAACGCGAGTGCAGGTGACGCTACGGCCATAGGTGTGGATTCCGTTGCATCCGGGATCGGTAGCGTTGCAGTTTCCCGCGCACAGGCAACTGCCCAGAACGCAATCGCTATTGGTGAGAATGCCTCGGCAGTTGATGTGAATTCCGTAGCGTTAGGGGCCGGGTCGAACGCAACCACCAACAGCGCCACGGCAGTTGGTCCCTTAGCGACGGCAAGCGGCGGCAGCGCGACGGCGCTCGGCAACTCAAGCTTGGCGAGCGGGGGATCGGCTATTGCAATTGGTCAGTCTTCAACCGCATCAGCAATTACTTCTGTCGCGATTGGATTTAATGCGAACGCCGCATCGGCCAATGCGGTTGCGCTGGGCACTCTCGCGCAAGCGACAGGCGCAAATTCAATCGCGATCGGTAACGCAGCCGCGGCTTCGACCGCTGAATCGACGGCGCTTGGTTCCGGAGCGGTTACGCGTGCGGCGACGAACGTGAGTAGCGTCACGCTGAACGGTGTCACCTTCGGTGGCTTCGCAGGCGCGACGCCGACCGGTGTCGTGAGTATCGGCGCGGTGGGTCAGGAACACCAGTTGCAAAATGTCGCCGCAGGGCAGATTAGCGCAACGAGTACGGACGCGGTGAACGGCTCGCAGCTTTTCTCAATTGCTTCGCAGGTTTCGGCACTCTCGACCAATCTGGCGTCAATCACAACCACGGTCGACAGGATTTCGACATCCGGCTCGAATGGCACGGTTGCAGACCCGACAGGTACGGCAGTTGGTAACAATTCGGTCGTATCCGTTCCCAACGGAACGGCTGTTGGTAACGGCTCGAATGTCTCGGGTCAAGATGGTACGGCAATCGGCACGAACTCGACAGTCACGGCTTTGCGTGCAACCGCCATCGGCACGAATTCCAAAGTCACAGGCACGGATTCGACCGCAATCGGCACCAACAGCCAGGCCACCGCGAATAATTCGGTTGCCCTGGGTGCAAATTCAGTTGCAGACCGGGACAACACGGTTTCGGTCGGTGCGCCGGGTGCTGAGCGTCAGATTACCAACGTTGCAGACGGTACGGCTCCGACTGATGCAGTCAACGTGCGGCAGTTGAATGGCGCAATCAACAGCGTTCGCGATGACATGCAGAAATATCGCCGTGACGCGAGCGCGGGTACAGCGTCCGCAATCGCCATGGCGAATTTGCCGCAAGCTGTGTTGCCGGGTGAGAAGGTTGTAGCACTCGGAGCCGGCAGCTACGGCGGGCAGTCTGCGATGGCTCTGGGTCTGTCGGTCGCGACGCAAAAGTGGATGGTCAAAGGCTCGATTACTACGGGTGTTTCTGGTCACGGTTCCGTGGGTGCAGGCGCGGGCGTTGGCTATCGCTGGTAAGTGATTTGTCGGTATCCCGCTGCCGCCGCCCTTGTGTCGCGGCAGCGGGCGAAGCGCCGGGGAAAGTTGCAGAGGAAGAGCATGTTAATAAAAGTGCGAAGTGGCACGAAATGAAAACGCGTCGATCAATCCCGCTCCTGCTTCTGCGAAAAACGAATCAGTCGGCGCGGGCGGACGTTGAAGGAGTAGAAGCGGCTGGGAACACAGCAGTATCGAATGAATTTCCATTTCATTTTCACTCCCTGGCTTTCACAAGGGCGTGAGAACAATGGCGAGACTGGAAGAGTCTTCGTTATCTGTCTTGCATGAATTTAATTAATAAGAATTGTTTCACAAAACTGACTTAAAAAATACCGGGAAAAGTACAGGAAATCCTTAGTTTTCCGTAAGGAAATCCCGATGCGTATTTAATCTGTATGGCGTTGAAAGGATTATGAAATAAATTACGTTCCGCGCATCGATGACTTTCGCAGCAAGGCCCGGCAGCCCGCTGGCAGCGATTTATGGCCGCAATGCAAACACCATGCCGCGTCGAGCGTGACGCAGTCCAAAGGCGAATTCGCAATAGGTTCATGGCTCACCAATTGTTAAATTTTGCAATGCCCAGATGTCGCAAAGGCTTTTTGTAGACAAATTAAAAGACCTATGAGAAAGTTCCCTGCGAGCACTTAACTTTCTTTTCATTACACGATTTAATAAAGAGAGATGTCGCATTCGATGCGAATAGCTTGGCGGTCTTCGTCTCACATAGTGCTCAAGATGTTGCGAGAAAGAAAAGCGGTGCGTGTAGCCTGGCGCAAGACTATTTGTCATGCCACGAGCCGAGGGAACGTTGCAACAGGCTACTGAGGGGCAGTAACGATGAATATCCCAGTCGGAACAGAGCCGGGCACTGGCTCGGCGAAGAAAGCGCATCAGCCTGGCCGGCAATTGGCGCTCCGCCACGCGACCGCCTTTCCTCTACGTCTCCCCTTCGGACCTTCATAACCCAGACATTCGTCGAACGCATCAGCGGCCAGCTCCGCCGAAAGCCGGCCATCGGACCGACCCTCATCGCCTAATTACTCATGCGAATTACATCGTCTGCGTGGGTATTCGCTCGCGCTCAGAATTCGTCATTCACCGAGGGCGGAAACAACTTGCCGAAGCTCCAGCGCTAAAGCAACTCGCGCCGTAGCGAGACGTCTTAAACACTATAAATAGGCATCCTTAGTAATTAGGGTGCATGCACACGCTCGTGCTTATGAACTTCTCATTTCAATTATCTGGTGAGGCAACGACATGAACAAAGCATATCGGACCATCTGGAACAAGGCGCTGGGCGCCTTCGTAGCCGCTTCGGAGTTGGACACGTCGCGCGGCAAGGGAAAGTCAGGAGCGGCTGCCTCCCTATGCGATGGGCGCAGCGGTGAGCATGGTGAACATGGTGCTTCGGCGCTGCACGGTTCCAGTCCGCGTGTCGTCACCGTACTGTTGTTGATGGGTTTGGGGGGGTGGGCCGCGCAGGCGCAGGCGCAGGTGAGCTGCGCTACGGCACCCTTCAACTTCTATAGCGGCAGCACCACGTGCGTGGGCTTTCAGTCCACGGCCTCTGGAGGCGGAGCCACTGCGGTAGGTTATGCCGCCAACAGTACGGGACTTAATGCCTTGTCCGTTGGCTTTCAAGCCATTGCCAGTGCTACCAACGCTATCTACCTGGGTGCGCGCAGCGCCGGGGGTACCGGCGCGACCGCACAGTCGGCGATTGCCATTGGCACGGATGTCGCCGCTACCGGAACGTCGGCCATCGGTGTTGGCCTTGACGTCGTCTCGAGCGGCAACCAGTCGACTGCCGTCGGCCCCTTGGCGAAAGCAACTGGAGATAACGGCGTTGCACTGGGCGCGAGCGCCAACGCTGCCGCGTCGGGCGTCGTCGCGTTGGGCAGCGGAGCCACCGGTTCGCAAACCAACGGTGTAGCCGTTGGCTCGGGAGCCAGTGCCACTGGTGTCAACGCCGTTTATCTGGGAGCGCGCACCGTCGCGGGTACCGGTTCGACGGGGATATCGTCCATTGCCATTGGCACCGACGTTACCTCGAACGCTGACTATGCCACCGCGATTGGCTTCCAGGCGGTGGTGAGCGGGCCTGGAGCCGTCGGGATGGGTTATATCGCCACAGCCTCCGGGACGCATGCTGTCGCAGTCGGTTTTCAATCCATCGCAAGCGGCCTCAACGCCGTTTATCTTGGGCCGCGTGCCGTCGCAGGCACGGGCGCAACGGCGGCGGGTGCGATTGGCATTGGCACGGACGTGACTGCATCCGGTCCCTCTTCGCTGGCCGCCGGCACAGTGTCCAAAGCCACGGCACAGAATGCGGTGGCATTGGGGGCGGGCGCCGCCGCCTCAGGGCTCAACTCGCTCGGCATGATGAACGGCTCCAATGCGAGTGGTGCTAATGCGATAGCGTTGGGCGGAGCGGATTCTGTCGCGGAAGGCGGCGCGTCTGCCCCAGCGACGGTGGCGGGCGCCGCGGCGTCGGGCATCCGCGCCATTGCGATTGGCTCTGGCGCGAGCTCGGCTGGCTCCTCGTCCATTGCGATAGGCGATTCGGCCCAGACGGAAGCCAATACCGATGCCGTCGCCATGGGTACCTCAGCGACGGCTAACGCTACCAATGCCTCTGCCATAGGCAATGGCGCACGTGCGCTCGCCGCTTCCACGGTCGCCATCGGCGACAGCAGCACCGTCGCTGCCGCAGCCGGCGCGGGTTCGTTCGCCGGCGGGCACAACTCACAGGTACTCGGCGGGGCGGGCGCAGTGGCGCTCGGTCAGGCGCAGACCGCCAGCGGCAACGGCGCGGTCGCGATTGGCGATCCCAATCCCGCGACCGGCAATGGTGCTGTCGCTGTGGGTGCGAACAATACCGCCACGGGCGATGGCGCGGTAGCGCAGGGCAACGGCAATACCGCCAATGGTCAAGGCGCCGTCGCGCTGGGCAACGCGAGCAACGCGAACGGCGCGAGCGCGCTGGCACTTGGCGATTCGGCGGTGGCCAACCAGGCCCGTGCGATCGCGCTGGGTGCCGGCGCGTCAGCCAGCAACGCGAACGACGTCGCGTTGGGTGCGGGCAGTACAACGGCAGCGCCACATACGGGCACCACTGCGCTTTACGGCGGCACGGCGGCCGGGATCGCGAGCGCGGCCAATGGCGTGGTGTCGGTCGGCTCGGCTGGGAAGGAGCGGCAACTGCAGAACGTGGCGGCGGGCGTGATTTCGGCCGCCAGCACCGATGCCATCAACGGCTCGCAACTGAATACTGTCGTCACCGGCGTCAATAACCTGGGCACGTCGACAGCAAGCACATTAGGCGGCGGCGCCAGCTATAGCGCAGCCACCGGCAATCTCACCGGCTTTAGCCAGCCGATCAACAGCGTCAGCGGTACCGGGGCCGTGACCGGACCTACTGCGCAGACGACGGTTGCGGGTGCTTTGACTGCGCTGAACACGAATATAGATAACACTGCGAATATCGCGGTCAAGTACGACGCGGCGGGTGGCACGAAGATCACCCTCGGTGCGACCGGCGGCGTGGGCGCACCCGCGGGCGGCGTCACTATCACCAACCTCGCCGCGGGGGTCAATCCAACCGATGCGGTGAACGTCAGTCAGTTGACCAGCTCGACCACCTCGGCGGCAAACAGGTGGATCACCGGTAATCCGACCACATATACGGCGCCAACGGCGACCGGCACCAACAGCACAGCGGTGGGTTCGGGGGCGGTGGCCAACGGCGCGGGGGATGTCGCGCTCGGTAACGGCACGACCAGCAACGGAGCGGACGCGACCACCACCTACACGACGGCCAATGCCGTGGTGAACGGCCAGACTTTCACCGTGCGCCAGGCGCCGACCAACGGTGCGGTGGCGGTCGGTCAGCGCCAGATTACCCAACTGGCCGACGGCGAGGTGAGCGCCACCAGCACCGATGCGGTGAATGGCAGCCAGTTGTACAACGTGGGCCATACGCTGAGCGGCCAGGTGACCGGTCTGGGCAACAGTGCGGCCTCCAGCCTGGGCGGTGGCAGCACCTATAACACCACGACCGGTGCGTTGACCACCAGCCTGAGCTACGGCGGCAATACCTATACCTCGGTGCAGAATCTGGTCAACGCCTTGACCGGTGGCGGCACGACGCCGGGCATCAAGTACTTCCACGCTAACTCGAGTGCACCGGACAGCCAGGCGCTGGGCGCCAACAGTGTCGCGATCGGACCGAACGCGTCGGCCAGCAACGCGAATGACGTTGCGCTGGGTGCGGGAAGTACAACTGCAGCGCCGCATGCGGGTACCACTGCCCTTTACGGCGGCACCGCGGCCGGCATCGCGAGCGCGGCCAACGGCGTGGTGTCGGTCGGCTCGGCGGGGCAGGAGCGGCAACTGCAGAACGTGGCGGCGGGCGTGATTTCGGCCGCCAGCACCGATGCCATCAACGGCTCGCAGCTGAATACCGTCGTCACCGGCGTCAATAACCTGGGCACGTCGACGGCGAGCACATTAGGCGGCGGCGCAAGCTATAGCGCAGCTACCGGCAATCTCACTGGCTTTAGTCAGCCGATCAACAGCGTCAGCAGTACCGGAGCCGTAACCGGACCCTCGGCGCAGACGACGGTTGCGGGTGCTTTGACTGCGCTGAACACGAATATCGATAACACGGCGAATATCGCGGTCAAATACGACGCGGCTGGTGGTACGAAGATCACCCTCGGTGCGACTGGCGGAGTGGGAGCCGGGTCCCCGGTGACGATTACCAACATGGCGCCGGCTGCGTTGAACGCAACAAGCACGGACGCTGTGAATGGGTCGCAATTGTTTGCAACGAACCAGAATCTGACGTCTATCGTCAACGGCCAGTCTGGTCCATTTGTATCGAACAACAGTGTGACGGCAGTACAACCGGTATCGAGCGGAGCCAATGCCAGTGCCGGTGGTTTCGGCGCGAGCGCGACGGGTGCATCCTCCACGGTGCTGGGCAACCAGTCTACTGACAACGGGAATGCCAATGCGACGGTATTGGGCCAGGGTGCAAGCATTGCCGCTGGTACGACCGGCAGCAATGTTGCGCTGGGCCAGGGCAGCACTGTGACAACTGGCGCTGTCGCCACCACCGGTGCGATCATTGGCGGCACGGCTTATACATTTGCCGGCGGTGCGCCGGCAGGTGTCGTGAGCGTGGGCACGGCAGGCGCTGACCGGCAGATTGCAAATGTGGCGGCAGGGCAACTGAGCGCTACGAGCACGAACGCGGTGAACGGTTCGCAGCTGTTTGCAACCAACCAGCAGGTATCGGTCAATACCACGGCGATCTCCAACATCAACAATGGCGCCGGGATCAAATATTTCCACACCAATTCGGTGCTGGCGGACAGCGTTCCAACTGGCACCAACGCGATTGCAGTGGGGCCGGCTGCCAATGCTTTCGGCAACGATTCAATCGCCCAGGGCCTGAATGCGGTAGCCGGCGTGAATGGCGCGCCGACGACGGCCAACGATATTGCCTTGGGCAACGGGGCTCAAGCCACGGGCGGCGATTCGATCGCCCAGGGTACCGGGGCAACCGCGAACACGGCCGGTGCCATAGCGATTGGTCAGACGGCAACGGCGACAGGTGGTAAGGCCGTGTCGATTGGCGTTGGCAATACTGCCAGCGGCAATGGCGCGGTCGCCATCGGCGATCCGAACTCGGCGATCGGGACCGGTGCGATAACCATGGGCGCGAACAATACGTCCAACGGCCAGGGCGCGGTGGCGCTCGGCAATGCCAATACAGCGACTGGGCAGGGCGCTGTCGCGCTCGGCAATGCATCGCAAGCGAACAATGCCGGTTCGGTTGCGTTCGGCGACGCTGCTACGGTGTCGGCCGCGGCGACGCAAGGTGTCGCGATCGGATCCGGAGCCACGGTCACCAATGCCGGCGCGGTGGCACTGGGTGCGGGAAGCACGACGGCCGCAGCGGTGGGGACGCCAGGGGCAACCATCAACGGCACCGCCTACACGTTTGCGGGCACCACGCCGGCGAGTACGGTGAGTGTCGGCAAGGTGGGCGCGGAACGCACCGTGACGAACGTTGCTGCGGGCCGGTTGAGCGCGACCAGTACCGACGCCGTGAACGGCTCGCAGTTGTATGCGACCGATCAGGCAGTCGACACTCTGTCCTCGACGGTAACCGCCAACAAGACGCATTACTACAGCGTCAACGACGGCGGTACACAGGGCGCCAACTATGCCGACGACGGCGCCACTGGCGTTAACGCCCTCGCTGCGGGTGTCGGCGCCCTGGCTTCGGGGGTAAGCAGTACGGCACTGGGCAACGGCGCCCAGGCGTTGGCAAACAACGCAACAGCATTCGGACTGCAAGCGACTGCTTCGATCGTCGGCGGTGTGGCGATCGGATCGGGATCGGTTTCAGATCGCACGGTTCTGCCCGGAGTCGGATCTATCGCCAACGGCTCCCACGCGATTCCGTTCAATACCTCCGACGAGACCTTGCTGGGTGCGGTGTCCGTCGGCAGTAGCACCGCCTACCGTCAGTTGACTAACGTCGCCGACGGCACGCAGGCGCAAGACGCAGTCACCGTCAGGCAACTCGCGGGCGCATTGTCATCGTTCTCGGTGACGGGCACGAACTATTTTCACGCGAATTCGACGGCGGCCGATTCGCTGGCCGTGGGTGCGCAGTCGATCGCTGTCGGACCGACGACCGTCGTCAACGGAGACAACGGCGTCGGTGTCGGCGACGGGGCAGTGGTCGATACGACGGCGCCTGGTGGGATCGCAATCGGCCAGCAAACGCATTCGGCCGCGGCCGACGCCATGGCGCTCGGCAGCGGCGCAGTCGCGAGCGGTGCGCAGTCGATCGCGCAAGGTGCCAACGCGAATGCCGCTAACCAGGGCGGCGTTGCTGTGGGCTCAGGCGCGCAGAGTAGCGCCACGGACGCCGTAGCGCTTGGAGCAGGGGCGAGCTCGACGTTTGCCAATAGCGTGGCGCTGGGCAGCGCATCGACAACAGCCGCGGCGGTGCCGACGACAGGCGTCACGATCAACGGCACGGCCTACACGTACGCCGGTACTGTCCCGACGAGCACGGTGAGCGTGGGCAGCGCGGGTAACGAGCGCACGGTGACCAACGTGGCGGCAGGCCGGGTGAGCGCGACCAGCACCGACGGAGTGAACGGCTCGCAGCTGTATGCGACCGATCAGGCAGTCAGCAGTCTGTCCACGACGATAACCGCCAACAAGACGCACTACTACAGCGTCAACGACGGCGGTACTCAGAGTGCCAACTACGCTGACGACGGCGCCACCGGCACCAACGCGCTTGCGGCGGGCGTGGCCGCCACCGCGGCCGGCGCCAACAGCACGGCCCTGGGTCAGGGCGCGGTGGCCAATAACGCCAATGCCGTTGCGCTGGGCAGCGGTTCGACCACGGCTGCGGCAGTGGTGACGACCGGCGACACGATCAACGGCACGGCCTACACGTACGCAGGTACTGCCCCGACGAGCACGGTGAGCGTGGGCAGCGCAGGTAACGAGCGTACGGTGACCAACGTGGCGGCAGGCCGGGTGAGCGCGACCAGTACCGACGCGGTGAACGGCTCGCAGCTCTACGCGACGGATCAGGCGGTCGGCAGCCTCGCCAGCGTAGTGACGGCCAGCAAGACGCACTACTACAGCGTCAACGATGGCGGCACGCAGGGCGGCAACTACAACAACGATGGCGCCACCGGCACCAACGCACTGGCGGCGGGCGTGGGGGCAACCGCAAGCGGCGTGAGCAGCTTCGCCGGCGGCAACGGCGCTGCCGCACAGGCGGACAACGCGCTTGCACTGGGTGCTCTGTCGAGCGCATCGGTGGCCGGCGGGGTCGCCATCGGCTCTGGCTCGGTGTCCAACCGCGCGGTTCTCTCCGGCATCGGTTCGATCGCCAACGGCACCCATGCGATTCCCTTCAACACGTCGGATCAAACACTGCTCGGCGCAGTATCTTTCGGCAGCGCGACCGGCAATACGTATCGCCAGTTGACCAACGTCGCGGACGGCACGCAGGCGCAGGATGCGGTGACCATCAGGCAGCTTGCCGGCGCGCTGTCGTCGTTCGCCGTTAGCGGACAGATGTACTTTCACGCGAACTCGACGGCGGCGGATTCGCTCGCGGTCGGCGCGCAGTCGATTGCTGTCGGACCGACAACGGTGGTCAACGGCGACAACGGCGTGGGTATCGGCAACGGCGCCATCGTCGATTCGACTGCACCGGGTGGCGTCGCAATCGGCGAAAGCTCGAATGCGGCACAGGCCGACGCAATTGCACTCGGCAGCGGCTCCATCGCAAGCGGCGCCCAGTCGATCGCACAAGGGGCGAACGCAAAGGCTGCGAATGCAGGCGGCATTGCTATCGGTTCGGGGGCGCAAAGCAGCGCCATCGATGCGGTCGCGATGGGTTCAGGCGCGAGCGCGTCGATGGCAAACAGCGTTGCGCTAGGCGCGGGATCGGTGACGACGGTTGGCGCGTTGAGCAACTACATCGCGTATGGGTTGAGCAGTCCGCAGTCGTCCGCGGGCGAGGTCAATATCGGCAATCGGCAGATCACCGGCGTGGCAGCCGGCAAGGCTGGAACCGACGCGGTGAACGTAAGCCAGCTTGCCGCAGTCACCACGCAGTTGACCACGCTGATCAATAATCAAAACGGCGGCGGCGGTGCCCCCTTCTCGTCCACTCCTGGTTCTTCACCTGCGTCCACCGGATCGAATTCTTCGGCGGGCGGGCAGGGCTCGGTAGCTTCCGGCTCGAATAGCACGGCGGTCGGCAACAGTTCGCAAGCCAGCGCGAATGGCGCGACCGCTGTGGGTGTCGGCGCAGCCGCGAGCGGGAATAACTCGGTGGCGCTGGGTTCCAATAGCACGGACGGGGGCCGCAGCAACGTGGTATCTGTCGGCGCACTTAACGATACGCGGCAGGTGGCGAATGTGGCGGCGGGAACGCAGGGGACGGATGCAGTCAACGTGAACCAGCTCAATGCCGGGCTCGCGCAGGCGAATGCCTATACCGATCAACGGGTGGACCAGTTGCAATCGGGCATCAACTCCGTCGCGCGCAACGCTTATTCCGGTATCGCCGCAGCGACGGCTTTGACGATGATTCCGGAGGTCGACAAGGACAGAACCTTGTCATTTGGCATCGGCACGGCGGGTTTCCGCGGCTATCAGGCCGTCGCGCTGGGCGGAACCGCGCGCATCACCGAGAACATCAAGATGAAAGCCGGTGTGGGCATGAGTCCCGGCGGCACGACCTTCGGGATGGGCGCGGCCATGCAATGGTAGAGCGCAGACGCCTTCGCTCAAGTACGGACAACGTGATCGTGCTCCGAACCGCACGTACGAAAAACAGTATGGAGAACACAATGAAGCAGCTTTCTGGATGGGGCTTATCGCTGAGCCTTGCTTTGCTTGCCGGATGTTCGAGTGCCTCCGGGCCGACGTTTAATGCTTATACGGTCACGGCCGCGGACGGTACGAGGCTTCATCAGGTCGAATGTCATGGGCTCTTCGAGGGGCCCGCCACATGTATGAAAGTGGCCCAGCAGATATGCCGCGGAGAACCTGTTCGAGCGGTGCAGAAGATCGGGCGCCTCCAGGCGGATAATGACGACGCCGATGTAACGCGACGGCTCACTTTCGCGTGCGGTGGCGTGCCTGATACCGCGCCTGCAGCGGCCGCGCAGCCGGGCGCGTCCGAGCAAACGGTCGCCCAGTTCGTGCTGCAAACCGATACCCTGTTTGCCTTTGGGCAGTCCAGTCTGGCTTCGATCTTGCCGGGCGGCGCGGCCAACCTCGAGCAGGTCATCGCGCGTATCAAGCAACGAAGCGGTATTCAATCCATTTCGGTAGTCGGCCATACCACCGACCGCCTCGGGCCGGAAACGCTCAACCAGCCATTGTCACTGGCCCGTGCAGAGACGATACGGGAATACATGGTCAATCATGGGCTGAACGGTGAGGTGATTCACGCGACGGGAGTGGGCTCCCGTGACTCGACAACCCAATGTCCAGCCGGCGAGAGCAGGGCAGTTATCGCTTGCCTTCAGCCGGACAGGCGGGTTTCCATCGAAGTTCGGGCGCAGTGAGATGGCTCAGCGCCGAACCGACTCGCGATGAACGAGCGAACGTTCGGCGCTGGGCGTACACGCGCGGCCCTGCCAGGGTGCGCCATACGCTTGGCTCCGCCGCGCGATGCCTTGAAGAGCCGCACACTTCAGCAAATGCGATATGTCCCATTTTGAAACAGACCCAACGGTCTGTCTCTAACCCTATGTCCGATTTTGCGACAGTACGGGCCGGCCACGACTGGCGTTGAGTTCCGTGCGTATCAGTCGCGCCTTGTCCATCGTGTAGACCGCGCCCACTCCTGGTGATTTCAGGATCATTGGCACAGGGCTTGCTCAGAAAGAGATAGAAAAAGTCGCAAGCGTCCGAGGCGAGTCTTGCAGTGGCCGGCCACATGCTCGAACTCGAAACACAACGATTGGAGGAGGCGAAACGTGAAAGCCGCAGTGCTGCATCAGTACGACGAGTCATTGTCCCGCGACGAATTCGTGCGCTACGAAGAGTTCGCGGATCCGAAGATCGAACGCCCTACCGACGTGATCGTCCGTATCGGCGGCGCCGGTGTGTGCCGCACCGATCTTCACGTTGTTGAAGGCATATGGCGCAGCAAGGTCGACGTGGCTTTGCCCTACATCATGGGCCATGAGAATGCCGGCTGGGTCGAAGCGGTCGGACGCGGCGTCGAAAGCGTGAAGGTGGGTGATCCGGTGATCTGCCATCCGCTGGTGACGAGCGGCCATTGTCTTGCATGCCGCCGCGGCGACGACATGCATGCGACCGACAGCCGGTTTCCCGGCATCAATGCGAATGGCGGCTATGCCCAGTATCTGCTGACCGGCGAACGCTCGCTGATTCAGCTACCGAAGTCGCTCGCGCCTAAAGACGTCGCACCTTATACCGACGCCGGACTCACGGCGTATCGCGCGGCAAAAAAGGCGTCGCGCCATCTGCTTCCCGGCCAGTTTGCGGTCGTGATCGGCGCCGGCGGCCTGGGTCACATCGGCATTCAGGTATTGAATGCACTGTGCGCGGCGGAAATCATCGTGGTCGACCGGTCCGAGACCGCGCTGCAGCTTGCGAAGGAATGCGGCGCGCACCATACCGTCAAGGGCGATGGAAACGAAGTCGAGAGCGTGCTTGAGTTGACTGGCGGCAACGGCGCGGAGGCGGTCATCGATTTTGTCGGCGAAGGCGACGCGATCGCCAAGGGACTCGCCATGACGCGCAACGCCGGGTTCTATTACATCGTCGGCTATGGCGGGAAGATCGAGTTGCCGACCATCGACATGATCACCAGCGAGAAAACGATTGTCGGCAATCTGGTCGGCACCTATCCGGAGCTGGTCGAACTGATGGCGCTGGCCGACCGTGGACTGGTTCATCTGGCGACCCGGGAATACCGCTTGAGCGACGCGAACCAGGCGCTCAAAGACCTGCACCACGGCAAGATCAAGGGCCGTGCGGTGCTGATTCCGTAGCGGATCGGCTTCGGCCTGAAGGGAGAACACCGTGGCGCAGCAAGACGCAATGCGGCTCTTTGAGCGCATGCGACTGGTCATCGCACTGACTGAGGTCAACTCCCACCACTTGCGCGGCGAGAGCCGCCGTGCGGGCGCCGAGATCGAGTTGGCGTGCGCGCTGGCATGCGAGAAGCGCGACGGCGTCTCGCCCGATGGCACGCGGAACATCGCGCAATTGCGTGAACGGCTGAGCGACGCCGAACGCGCATTGCAGGCGATCGAATCCGAGCGCGCCCGGCTCGAAGACGAGTTGGTCAATCTCGATGCGACGCTTCCGGGCGCAAACCAGGGGGGCTGGCAATGAATCGAATCCCGGTCACTGTTCTCACCGGTTTTCTCGGCGCGGGTAAGACCACGCTGCTCAATCGCATTCTGCGTGAGCAGCATGGCCGGCGCTATGCGGTGATCGTCAATGAATTCGGCGCGATCGGTATCGACGGCGATCTCGTCGTGGGCGCTGAAGACGAAGTCGTCGAACTGAATAACGGCTGTATCTGCTGCAAGGTCCGGGGCGACCTGATTCGCGTGGTGTCGGGGCTCGTCAGACGCAAGGGCGGTTTCGATGGAATCCTGATCGAAACGTCCGGTTTGGCGGACCCCGCGCCCGTGGTGCAAACATTCTTTATCGACGATCTCATCCGGCAGCACACGCGTCTCGACAGCGTGATCTGCGTCGTCGATGCCTGCCACCTGCAAGCGCGCCTCTCCGACAGCCGCGAGGCTGCGGAGCAACTCGCGCAAGCGGACATCGTGCTGCTCAACAAGACCGACCTGGTCGACATGGCTGGGCTCGCGGCGATACAGGAGGAAATCCGGCGCATCAACCCGACCGCGGAACTGCTGCCCAGTGTCAGATGTGCGGTGCCACTCGCTACGCTGCTCGATCGCGGTGCGTTCGATCTCAAGCGTATGCATCTCGCCCCGTCGCAAGACGAGAGTAGCGCGTTGCCGCGTGGCGACCGCAGCTATCGCTATGTTCCCGTCGACTCTCGCGTCGATTCTCGCGCTTCCATCCATCGCGGACGGCACAGTCACGACATAGACAGCGTGTCGCTGCGCGTCGACAGGCCCCTTGAACGCACCCGCTTCCTCTCGTGGCTGCAGCAACTGGTGGTTGAGCAAGGCCAGGATCTGCTGCGGGCGAAAGGCATCGTCGACCTGGCCGGATCGGAGCGCCGCTTCGTCTTCCAGGGCGTGCACATGACGATGGACACGGACTTCGACCGGCCCTGGCGAGTGGACGAACATCGCGATAGCCGGCTGGTGTTCATCGGGCGCAATCTCGATCGGCGAGGCTTGCGCGAGAGCATCCGACACTGTGAGATCGACTCATGAATGCGCCCCCGCCTCTGATCGAGTTGCTCGGCGCGCGTTGGGTGGCGGAGGCGCCCGTCGTCGCGGCCGTCTGGGACGCCACCGGGCTATACGCCGGCTTCGCGCTGGGTGACGGCACGCTGGCGCTCGCAACCGGCACATGGGAAGGCGGGCCACGGCTCACGCCGCGCGAGAGCGGGGGTGTCGAGTTCGTGCAGGCGCAAGCACCGCCCACGCCACTGGCGCGCTTTAGCGTCCACGAGAGTACCTGCCTTGGGCTTGCTGCCGACCCTGCTGGAGGATTTCTCAGCGGCGGAGACGACGGTCGCCTCGTCCACCTGAACGTCGATGGCGCCAGCGAAGTCCTGGCGAACCTGGCCGGCGAGTGGATCGACCTGGTCGCCGCGAGTCCTGCGGGCGTCCGCGCCTATGCAACCGGCCGCCGGGTCCACTTGTTGGGGACGAAGCCCGGCAGTCTGACACTAGCCGGCTCTGCGACGGCCCTCGCTTTCGATCCCACCGGCACGCAAGTGGCGATCTCGCATAAGGGCGGAGTCACGCTATGGTCCGCTGACACTCTTGAACAACACCATCTGGCGTGGCCCGGTTATCACCGCACCGTCGCGTGGAGCCCTGACGGCCGCTATCTGGTGAGCGGTATGGAAGAAAACGCGCTGCACGGCTGGCGACTCTCCGACGGTGGCGACATCGAAATGGGGGGGTACCCGGGGCAACCTCGATCGCTATCTTTTTCCGCGGACAGCCGGTTTCTTGCAACGAGCGGTGGTCTGCGGCCCGTCTGCTGGCGGTTCGATCCGCCCGGCGGCGATGACCAGCCGCACGAATGCGGCGTGGCCAGCAAGACGCCGGTCAGCCAGGTCGCCTGCCATCCCACGCATCCGCTGATTGCAGTGGGTTACCACAGCGGCGCGGTGCTGCTGTGCCAGCCGGGCAGCGGCGATGTCCTGGTCATCAAGCATTCCGGCAGCAGTCCGGTCAGCACCGTTGCGTGGTCCCCTGACGGCGCGCGGTTGGCGTTGGGCACGGAGGCCGGCGAGCTTGCGCTCGTGTTCTTGCCGGACCTGTTGTTCCGCTTCAGAAGTCCGGGATGAGCGTGTAACGAGATTCATCACATGCGAGGAAGGAGGCAGCTATGAATGAGCAATACCCGTCCAAGGACCAGTTCTTCGAGCGGTTAGGCTCGCTCGCAGACGCGATGATCGCGGCCTATGGCAAAGATTTCGCCATGGGCGCCATGATCCTCGCCGCGCGCTTTGTCGCCGAGGGCAAGCCGCCTGGCGATAACTCTCCCAGCGTGATCTATAAGGGCGTGAGTCACGGGGGGATCGGCCTTTAGTAGCAGTTCGCACCTGAATTTTTTGCGGTTCCCCTGGCCGTCATTCACGAAGTTAGATCAGTACACCAGATTATTTATTCGGCAGGGGATGCGTCCCAATATCGGACAGGTCCATCAAACACGAATGTCGCATAACACAACAGAACACTTGCGCTGATGGCTTCACAAAGACCTGTTTGCACGGCTCAGCCTCGTCAACCCTGAGCCAACGTTGCCTGGCACGCTTATCGCTCTATTAAGGCAAGTCACAAGGAAAGCGTTGCAGTCCCGAAGCGCAAAACAGAAATGGCAGGAGACACGTTCATGAAGAACGAATCTGGACATACGTCCTTCAGCATTGCTCCCGCCAATTTTCGCTAGCGTGCGCGACTACACCCGCGTTGTTGACTCTGGCCGCGGCACGAGCCAGCCCTGCCCCGAAGCGTCGCCGTACGACGGTTATCGTGAAATGGAACAAGGAGAGCCCAATGTCTGATGGATTAACGCTAAACAAGATCACCTCGCAGCGAGGGATCAGTATCGGCGAGGCGGCCCGTCGCGTCGCCGATCTCGGCTGGACACCCAGTTACGTCCAGGAAGCGATGACCTTCCCGACCGACTACAAGATCAGCAAGGCGCCGCGCGACCCGATGAAGCAGGTGCTGCGCTCGTATTTTCCGATGCAGGAGGAAAAGGATAACCGCGTCTATGGCGCACTCGACGCGGCGTTGCGCGGCGACATGTTCCGCAATGTCGAGCCGCGCTGGGTCGAGTGGATGAAGCTGTTCCTTGCGATCATCCCGTTCCCGGAAATCTCGGCGGCACGTTCGATGGCGATGCTTGGACGGCTCGCGCCCGGCGAAGAGTTGCGAACCGGTTTCACGATGCAGATGGTCGACGAGTTCCGGCACTCGACGATCCAGATGAATCTGAAGAAGTGGTACATGGAGAACTATATCGACCCCGCCGGGTTCGATATTACCGAGGCGGCATTCGGCAAATGCTACGCCACCACCATCGGCCGTCAGTTCGCCGAAGGCTTCCTCACCGGCGATGCGGTGACCGCGGCCAACGTGTTTCTGCAGGTGGTCGCTGAAACGGCATTCACCAATACGCTGTTTGTCGCCATGCCGTCGGAAGCCGCACGCAACGGCGACTATGCGCTGCCGACGGTGTTTCTTTCAGTGCAGTCCGATGAAAGCCGGCACATCGGCAATGGCCATTCGCTGGTGATGTCGATCATCAACGACCCGGACAACCACCTGCTGCTCGAGCGCGACCTGCGCTACGCCTTCTGGCAAAACCACGCGATCGTCGACGCGGCCATCGGCACCTTCATCGAATACGGCACCGCGGATCGCGACAAGAACAAGGAATCGTATGCCGAGCTGTGGCACCGGTGGATCTATGAGGATTACTACCGTACCTACATGCTGCCGCTGGAAAAGTACGGTATCAAGATCCATCACGACGATGTCGCCGCGGCGTGGGATCGCATCGTCAAACAGAACTATGTCCACAAGGTCGCGCAGTTCTTTGCCGTGGGCTGGCCGGTCAACTTCTGGCGCATCGAAGCGCAGACCGAAAAAGACTTCGAGTGGTTCGAGCACAAGTACCCGGGCTGGTACGCCGAATTCGGCGACTTCTGGAAGTGGTACGCGAAGAAGAGCGTGCCCGGCGAGACCAACATGCTGTTCGACCAGGAGAACGGCTATGTGTATCCGCACCGCTGCTGGAGCTGCCTGGTGCCGTGCCTGATCCGTGAAGACTTCGTAGTCGACGAGGTCGATGGTCAGCTCTACACGTACTGCTCGGAGTTGTGCCGCTGGACTCACAAGGTGGCGTTCGCCTCGGAATACGAGGGGCGGCCGACTCCGGCAATGGGACGCTTCAGCGGACGCCGCGAATGGGAAGAGTGCTACCACGGCTGGGATCTGGCCGATTGCATCAAGGATCTCGGCTTCGTGCGCAGTGACGGCAAGACGCTGGTGCCGCAACCGCATCTGCGTTTCGATGACAGGAACATGTGGACGCTCGACGATGTTCGCGGGCACACCATCCAGAGCCCGATCGTTCTGCTGCGCAACATGACACCGGAACAGCGCGAGAAACACATCGCCGAGTATCGCGCTGGTTTCAAGATCAATCCGGTGAACTGACGAGGCCGTGTCGTCCGGCGGCAGCGGTGCGGCTGCCCCGGACGAACGAGAAGCGTGAGGTGGGCGACATGGACATGAGTGACACGCAAGAGAAGAGGGCCGACATGCCGGACGCAGAAGAGGACAAGGTACTTCATACCGTGCGATTCGAACCGGTCGGCGTGGAGATGACGGTTGAGGAGGGCGAGACCGTGCTCGATGCCGCTTTTCGCCAGGGTATTTCGGTGATGCATGGGTGCAAGGAGGGGCAGTGCAGCAGTTGCAAGTCTTTGCTGATCGAGGGCGATGTCGAAATGAAGAAGTACTCGACCTTCGCTTTGCCTGACTACGAGCGCGAGACCAATCACATCCTGTTGTGCCGGGCGCTCGCCTTCAGCGATCTGACAGTCGAACTGCTGAACTACGACGAAGACCTCATGCGCCGTTCGATAGCCGTGAGTGAATACGACGCAACGCTAACGAAGATCACCGCGCTGACGCATGACATCAGGCTGCTGGAAGTGGAGTTGTCCCGGCCGCTGCGCTTCTGGGCGGGTCAGTATGTGGACCTGACGATTCCGGGCCTCGGCATTACGCGATCGTTCTCGATGGCGAGCACGCCAAACGGTCAGAGAAAGCTCGAATTCATCATCAAGAAGTATCCCAACGGCGCGTTTTCGTCGCAACTGGACGGCGGTCTGAAGCCGGGCGACAGGCTGGTGGCGAAGGGACCGTACGGCACATGTTTCCGGCGCGAGGAGCAACCGGGGCCACTGGTGCTGGTAGGCGGAGGGTCGGGGATGTCGCCGCTGTGGTCGATCCTCAACGATCACGTGCAAAGCGGCGAAGAACGACCGATTCGTTTTTTCTACGGCGCTCGCAGCCGTCGCGATCTGTTCTATCTCGACGATTTCGCGGAACTGGAGGACCGGCTGCCTGATTTCCGCTTTATTCCGGCGCTTTCCGACGCCGAGCCGGGCGATGACTGGACCGGCGCGACCGGCTTCATTCACGAAGTGCTGGGCCGCGCATTGCGCGAGGAATCGCTGGATGGTGAGATCGACGCGTACACATGCGGCCCGACGCCGATGATCGACGCGGTGATGCCGGTCCTGCAGATGGCGGGCGTCGCGCCCGAGCGGCTCTATTTCGACAAATTTACCCAGGCTATTCGCTGACGGAAGCCAAGGCATCGCGCCAGATCGAAAGTCCGATAACCGAAAGAGGAAGGAGGAGCAACATGAGCACGTCGCTACAGGAAGTCGCACCGTTGAAGTCAGGCGCAGCCGGCGCGGCCCAGTTTGCGGGCTCGGAGAGCCGCAAATACAACTACTTCGAACCCAAGGGCCGCAAGGCGACCCACTACGAGGACATGACCGTCGATGTCCAGCCGGACCCGAAGCGCTATCTGCTTCAGGACTGGATTCTCGCGTTCGCGGATGGTACGCCGACCTATTCGGAAACGTGGACGGCAGTCAAAAGCACGGACTGGCATAAATTCCGTGCGGTCGACGAGGAGTGGGAACGCACGCATTACCAGCGTCAGTCGACGATCGTCGGCATGATCACCGGCGCCGTCAACAACGCGCGGCGCTCGGGCGCGGTGAAGCGCTTCGATAAGACCTGGGTCAAGGTGCTGGAGCAGCATCTTGGCGCGTACAAGCATGCGGAGTTCGGCCTCGGCACCGCCACCATGCACGCCCAGCGCTACGGCTATACGCAGATGATCAATAGCGCGATCCTGACCAACGCCTCCTACAAGCTGCGCTTCGCTCAGGACCTGACGCTCTACCTGGGTGAGATCGCACTGGACCTGGCGAATATGGATCTAGACGCCGGCAAGGAGCATTGGCTGAACGATCCCATCTGGCAGGAAACGCGTCGGGCCGTCGAGGCTATCGGCGGCGCCACCGATTTCCTCGAGAAGTACTTTGCGGTGAATGTCGTGTTCGAGCCGATGGTGGCGGACCTGTTCCGCAGCGGTTTCATCATGCAGGTCGCCGCTTCGCAGAACGACTTCCTGACGCCCACGGTCGTGTCCGCAGCGGAGGGGGACTACGAGCGCAATCTGGCCAATGCAGTTGAACTGTTTCACATGCTGGCCAACGATCCGAGGCACGGCGAGGCCAATCGGAAACTGTTCGGCGAGTGGCTGGAGAAGCACGGTGCGCTTGCCGCCTCAGCAGCGAAGCACCTGCAGCCGATCTGGTCGATTCCGCATGTGAAGACGGCGCAGTTCAACGACTGCCTGAACAGTTCGATCGAGCGGGCGGAGATGATCGCCAGAGAGATTGGCGTCCACTTTCCGCTGGGACTCCAGGCCTGACGGGTTCCTTGCCCAGTTGATCCAACCGCGCAAGCTAACGGCATAACCCAACCGCACAACCCAACCGCGAAGAGGAGTACGCAATGTCAGTGCATAACGACAACATTTTCAAGTCGATGAAAGATGTTCGCTTCGAGCAGACCATTTCCCATCAGTGCGGCGTCACGATGAACGACAGCGTCGAGGCTCGTGCTATCGCCGAATTGATGACCCATAAACCCGGCATCACGGTGACCTATCTGCCCGCCATGATCCGGATCGATGGGCAGGGCAAGATCGAATTCAAAATGGGCGAGATCAGCGAAGCGCTGGGCCGGGAGATGACCCCGCATCTGTTCGAGATATCCACCTCGACTCACTATGGGCGGATGGTGATGGTCGATGACGAGACCGTCGTGCTGTTCGGCAACATGGACGACGCGATGGCCTACGAGTGACCGTGCAGCCCGCTATCTGATGAGGCGTCCGGCCGCCCTGACGGGGGCGGGCCGCTCGCAACAACTACGGAGACACATGCCATGTATCGAACCACGGACGGTGAAGACATCTTCATCATCGACGGACACGTCCATCTATGGGACGGCAGCAAGGCCAACTTGAAGAACGTGCATGGCCAGCAGTTCATCGATTGCTTTTACGCGTATCACTCGAACCTGAGTCCCAAGGAGTATTTGTGGCCGAAGGAGAAGTTCGACAACTACGGCCCGGAAGTCATGTATGACGACCTGTTCGTCAAAGGTTACGACGACATGGCGATCTGCCAGCCGACTTACCTCACGGACTTTTACAAGAACGGATTCAACACGACTGAGAAAAATTACGAGCTGAAGAAAAAACACCCGCACCGTTTCATCGTCAATGGCGCGTTCGATCCGCGCGACGGCGAGGCGGGACTCGACTACCTGGACGAGCTGTCCGAGACGTATGGGATCAAGGGCGTCAAGCTCTACACGGCGGAGTGGCGCGGTGACAGCAAGGGTTACAAGCTGTCGGACCCCAGCGTGCAGAAGTACCTGGAGCGCTGCGAGAAGCTCGGCATCAAGAACATCCACGTCCACAAGGGTCCGACGATTCTGCCGCTGAATCGCGACGCTTTCGACGTTGCCGATGTCGACGACGTGGCGACCAGCTTCCAGAACCTGAACTTCATCGTCGAGCACTGCGGCCTGCCGCGTCTGGATGATTTCTGCTGGATCGCGACCCAGGAGACGAACGTCTACGGCGGTCTTGCGGTGGTGCTGCCGTTCATTCACACGCGTCCGGAGTACTTCGCGCATGTGATCTCGGAGCTGCTGTTCTGGATCGGCGAAGACAAGATCCTCTACGGCAGCGACTACGGCATCTGGTCGCCCAAGTGGCTGATCGAGAAGTTCATGGCCTTCGAATTGCCGGAGTCCGTCAGCAAGGAAACTGGCGTGCAACTGTCGCTGACGGCGAAGAAGAAGATTCTCGGGCTCAACGCGGCGCGGTTGTACGGTATTGACGTCGAGGCGCAGAAGAAGTTGCTGAAGGATGTCCGGCAGCCGGCTGCGGTCGGGGCATGAATACCATGGCCGCCACGAACGCGAAAGCCGCAACGGCCGCCGTCGATCGGACCGCCGAGGTGTGGGCGCAACTCGCATCGGTCGCCGACCCTGAACTCGACGAATCGGTGACCGAGCTGGGTTTCGTCACCCGCGTGGAGGTGGACGCAGGCGGCGGCGTGCAGATTGGCTTCCGCTTGCCGACTTACTGGTGCGCCGCCAACTTCGCCTTCCTGATGGCCGACGACATGCGCATTGCTGTCGCGGGCTTACCGTGGGTGACGAAGGTGACGATCGGACTCGGCGAACATATGTATGCCGACGAAATAAACCGCGGCGTGGCGGCCGGGCGGTCATTCCAGGACACCTTTGGAGCCGAGGCCAGCGGTGAACTCGAGGACATCCGCCGGACCTTCATGGTCAAGGCTTTTCAGCGGCGACAGGAAGCGCTCCTGACGTCACTGCTCGAACGCGGCCTTGAACCTGCGCGGCTCGTGCGCATGAGCGTGGCGGAACTCGCTGGCTTGCCTGACGATTCCGCAAGCCGACGACTCGTGGAACGCTATCTGGAGCGGCGCTTCGTCGTCAGAGGCTGTGCCAGTGGTGCCGCGCAGGCCGATGAAGCGGCTTTCGTCGACAGCCAGGGTGCGTTGCTCGATGCGGATGGGCTTGGCGCCTACCTGCGTGCCTTGCGGCGGGTCGGCGTCAATGCGGAATTCAACAGTGCGTTGTGTCGCGGCTTGCTGGCGGCGCGGTACGGCGAGGCGGACGCAGCCGCAGCCGCGCCACAAGTCGAGATCAAGCCCGTGCACTTCGTGCCGGTCGGCGACTGGAAGAGGGCCGTCGGGCTGGCGTAATTCGGCAACACTGCGGTATCAGTTCGAAATGTAGCAATCCAGAATATTCCAACAGGAGGAGATGAATCATGCCGAATATCATGCTGCACGACGACGAGGCCCGCATGGCGCTCGGCCGCGGTGTCGCCAAACTGGCCAAAGCGGTACGAGGCACGCTCGGCCCTCGCGGAATGAATGCGATCATCGACCGCCCGATTGGCACGCCGATCATCTCGCGCGATGGTGTGAGCATCGCCAACGAGATCGAGCTGGAAGATCCATTCGAAAACATCGGTGCGCAGGTGGTGCGCGAAGTCTCGAAGCAGACCAATGAAGTCGCCGGCGACGGCACCACCACAGCCACCGTGCTGGCCGATGCATTGGTCCAGGAGGGTCTCGCCAGTCTCGCGGACGGCGCCAACCCCGTTGAACTGGTTCAGGGGCTGGAGATCGCGGTAGACGAGGTGATCGCGGCGCTCAGGCGGGCAGCGACACCGCTGCGCGGGAGCGAAGAGGTGCGCGCCGTGGCCGTGGTCGCCGCCAATGACGAGGTCACCGGCGCGATGGTGGCCGAAGCGCTCGAGCGAGTGGGTCCCGATGGCATCGTCGATGTCGAGTACGGCACGACGGTCGAAACCCGTCTCGAAGTGGTCGATGGGATGGCGTTCGATCGCGGCTACCTCTCTCACCATATGGTCACGGACATCGAGAGAATGCAGGTGGTGCTCGACAATCCGCTCATTCTGATGACCGATCAGCGGCTGCAGTCGGCAGAGGCAGTGGCGGCTCTCCAGGGGCGTTGGGGGCGCAGCAGAGGGCCGCTGCGGGTCATGGGGGGGGG
>CABFVV010000061.1_pt1 | contig 62793 bp, 57 predicted proteins | sample 8864751 | NCBI WGS metagenome assembly CABFVV01 (sample SAMEA5735770, study PRJEB23740) | soil metagenome | biome: forest; feature: forest soil; material: soil | place: USA | collected 2013-10-13 | depth 0.1 m | reverse complement strand
GGCCCCAAGACCCGCAAACCCGCACCCTATGTCGAAGGCGCGGTAGCCCGAGCCCATCACAGTACCGCCCGCCTGCTTAAACGCGCCAAAGGCGGGACATCTTGATCAAGACCTTGAAAGGGCTGGCCCTAAGAACACTGACAACAAGCGCCGCGCAGGCACTAGATCAAGGAAAGGCCAAAGCCCTAAGAACACTGACAAAAAGCGCCGCGCAGGCAAAAAACCGGCCGCAGGCCTAAATCTTTATTTCATCATCCTGCGCCGAAACAAAACCGCCGAAACAACAAACCCACCCACCGCATAAGCCACCAGCACGGCAACATGCAAAACAGCACCATCAACAGGCCGCCCAAGCATAGCCGGCCGAATCAGATCGACAGCATGCGCCAAAGGCAAAAGCTCAGTCACAACCCGCGCCGCAGCAGGCAACTGTGAAACAGGAAAGAACACCCCAGACAACAGCAACATCGGCGTCAACACCAACGTCTGATAAAACATAAAAAAGTCATACGACGGAGCAAGCGCCGTCACCACCATCGCGACACTCGCGAACGCGAGCCCTGTTAACACGATCACCGGCAACGCCAGCAACATCGACGGAAAACTCGCGTAACCGAGCCCCCCCGCGACCAGCATGATCGCCGCGCCCGATAGCATCGACTTGCTGCCCGCCCAGATCACCTCGCCAAGCACGATGTCGCCGAGCGTGAGCGGCGTATGCATGATCGCCTCCCACGTGCGCTGTACGTGCATGCGCGAAAACCCCGAGTACATCGACTCGAAACTCGCCGACATCATCACGCTCGATGCCACCGTGCCGGCAGCGAGAAACGCGATATACGACACGCCGTCGACATGCCCGACCATCAGCCCAAGTCCGAAACCCAGGCCGAACAGGTAGATCATCGGGTCAGCAAGATTGCCAAACATCGAAGCAATTGCGAGCTTCCGCCAGACCAGATAGTTGCGGCGCCACACCGCAATCCAGTTGACGGCGTTGGCAGGGAAAGCGGCGAAGGTTTCCTGCTTCGGCGGTGTCTCGCCGTGCGGTTCGTAAGTGCGTGCGTCCATTGCGTGTCTCTTGCCGTGTCGTTATAGCTGTAGAGGATTGCGAGCTGAGCCGATGTCGATTCGCGTCAGTCCTGCATCTCGCGCCCGGTCAGACGCAGGAACACATCTTCGAGATTCGCCGGGCGATGCAGGTAGCGCAGATCGGCGCGCTGCTTGAGCCGGGCATGCACAGGCTGGGCGTCGTTCACATAGCAGAAGAGCGTCTCGCCACTGATCTCGGTGCGCTCGACAAGCGGCGCCAGTTCGTCGCGCAACGCAACCGGATCGGGTCCGAAGATTTCGATCACATCACAGCCGATCTCCGATGCAATCAATGCACGCGGCGCGCCTTCGGCGATCTTGCGGCCTTCCTCGATTACGCAGAGGCGGTGGCACAGCCGTTCGGCCTCTTCCATGAAGTGCGTGGTCAGCAGAATGGTCTTGCCGCGTGCGAGCAGCGAGCGCAGCCGTTCCCAGATCAGGTGGCGCGCTTGCGGATCGAGGCCGGTGGTCGGCTCGTCCATGATCAGCACGTCGGGGTCGTTGACGAGCGCGCGAGCCAGCGTAAGGCGCCGTTTCATGCCGCCCGACAGTTCGCTCACACGTGCATCCGCCTTGCTCTCGAGACGCGCGAATTCGAGCAGCGACGGCACCATCTCGCGGCATTGCGCGGCGCTCAGACCGAAGTAGCGGCCGAACACCTGCAGGTTTTCGCGGACCGTGAAATCGGGATCGAGATTGTCGAACTGAGGCACGACGCCGACACGCGCCCGGGCCACGCGCGCGCGGCCGGGAATCGGCTCGCCGCACAGGCGGATCGTGCCGGCATCCGGTGCGGCGATGCCGAGCAGCATGCGCAACGTGGTGGTCTTGCCTGCGCCGTTCGGGCCGAGCAGGCCGAAACATTCGCCGGCGTTGACATGAAACGACAGTCCGTCGACGACCGTCTTTTCGCCGTAGCTTTTTTTAACCTGGTGGAATTCAATGGCGGCTTCAGACATGGATCGATCGAGGCTCCGCGAAAAGACGCAAATGGCCGGTAAGGCCGCTCATTCTATGGCATCGGTAGTGAGGTGTTGATCGTCACTGGATGCGCCGGACGGCGTTTCTTGCGTTGCGGCAAAGGCTCGTGGGTGACTCAAACCCAGCCCAAACCCGCCACAAATCCAGCGCGCACCGGTTTAGGGCGCACTTAGCGTTTTCCATCCCTTGCAACCTGAATTGCGGCGCACCATGATTCATTCAGACCGCGTTCCTCGCGGATGGGAGAAAAATCATGGCGAGCTACCAGAAAATCCTGCTGTGCTACGACGGCTCGCGCGAAGGCCGCAAAGCGTTACGTTGCGGCGCCGACCTGGCGTTGGATCTGAAGGCGGAAACGCACCTACTATCAGTGGTTGACATGCGCTCGAGCATTGCGCAAAGCGCGGGCCTGCTGACTGATGTGGCCTGCGGCAGCTTCGAAAAAACAGCCCGCGACATCCTGCAGGAAGGGGTGGACTGGCTCACCGAACGCGGCGTGACCGCGCAAGGACATTTTGCGTTTGGCCATCCGATCGACGAGATCGCCAATCTTGCTAACGAATTGCATGTCGACCTCGTGGTGGTCGGCCATCGTTGCCGCACCGGGCTATCACGATGGTGGATGGGCGCGGGCAATACCCCGCTGCTCGATCGGGTCTCATGCAGCATTCTGGTGGCGTGCTCTTCCGCGCAGGAGCAGCAGCAAGCGGCGGCGGCCTGATGCACGGCGGGGCGAAGCGCGTGGACTGGATTGAATGAGTTGAATGAGTTGAATGAGCCACGTGGCCGAACGGTCGCCGCGTTCGCTTCGGCCAAACCGTGATTCGCTCATACGCTCAAGTCGATAGCGAGCGCCGGGCGATCACTCGTTCAGATTGACCGCCGCCAGCTTCCATGTGAACAAACCTTCGCGCCGCAAAATCGCCGAGTAACGCGCGTCACCAGCGCCATGCTGATAGCTGACGACGAACTCGTTAAGGCCGCGATAGCCCGCCGTGGTTTGCGGCGGTTGGGGTGGCGTGGTGCTGTTCCCGTTGTTACCTGTAGCAGGGTGCGCTGGTTCCTGTGCAGGAGCCGTTGCGGCCGGCGGATTGTCGGTGCCAGCCGGAACAGGAGGGCGCTCGCCCGGGTTGCCGCGCGGTGGCATGCCGTTCAGCAATGCCGCGACGCCGTCGGGTGTTGCATAAGCGTCGACCAGCGGGCCGATCAAGGCCACGCCGATCATCGCGCCAATCGCCGCGAACGGATTGCCGTTGCCTTGCACGTCGAGCCGACGCGTCAACAAGCCGGTGACTTGCTGCTTCAGGCTCTCGCGCAACGCGGGAAAGTCGACGTATTCATTGACGGTTTGCGCATCACGCGCATCCGCTGCGCGTTTGAGCTTATTCAGCGCCATGTAAGGCGACGCGTAACTGAACCCCAACGCGGCAATCACCACAATCACAATCAAGGTGACGATCAGTGGTCGGGCGGCATTGCGTTTCGTGCGTGTTGAAACTGCCATCGAGTGGGACTCTCCATCAGGTGTGATCTAACGTGGACCGCGGCCACGCAAAAACGATCCCAGGCGATGCGATATCCGAAAAGGCGCGGGCGGGTGAACGACCGTACGCCGGGTGTCGCGCGTAGTAAAGCCGCAATGGGATGCGGTGCACGCGCAGTGCGGTTTATGACTCGAACACCGCGCCGTGCACGTTGGCTTCATCTGCGATGCAACGATCGATCATGCGGCACACCGCGTCTACCGTGCCGACCATGATCAGCCGCGACGGCCCGTGATACACGCGCACCGGCGCGCGGCGCGCGGGTTCAGCCGTATTCAGCCCCGAGTTCAACGACACGCGAGCAAAAGCCGGCAACGACGACGGCAAGCCCGGTACGCCGACGGGTGCATCAAACAGCGATGGAGTACTGGCGGAGGACGCCTCGATCAGCGAACACGGCACCAGCTTGCGCAGATGACGCAAACGACCAAACTGGCGAAAAGGCAGCAGGCGGGCAAGGCGTTCCATGAGTCTCTCCAGGCGATTCAACGTTGGGGCAGCTTTGGGTTGGCTAACACGTGGGCAGTTAGAACTCGCCCGGGCGGATCAGCCCGACGGCGATGCCCTCGAGCGCAAACTCCGCGCTGCCGGTTTCAACGAAGATGTTGTCGTAATCGGGGTTCTCGGCGATCAGCTCGATGCCGTTCGGCCGGCGCTTCAGGCGCTTGACCGTCACATCGTCGCCAAGCCGCGCGATGATGATCTGGCCATCTTTAGCTTCGCTTTTCTTCTGCACCGCGAGCAGGTCGCCGTCGAAGATGCCCGCGTCGCGCATGGACAGCCCACGCACCTTCAGCAGGTAGTCCGGCTTGCTCGAGAACAGCGCCGGGTCGCACGCATAGTGCTGCGAGATATGTTCCTGCGCGAGGATCGGGCTACCCGCGGCAACCCGGCCGATCAGCGGCAACGACAGTTGCATGATGCTGGCGTGCGGCAGTGTGAACTGGTACGGCGAATCTTCCGACCCGCCCAGCAGGCGAATGCCGCGCGATGCGCCGGCCGCCAGTTCGATCACGCCCTTGCGGGCGAGGGCGCGCAGATGCTCCTCTGCCGAGTTGGCCGAGCTGAAACCCAGCTCGGCGGCGATCTCCGCGCGGGTGGGCGGAAAGCCGGTGCGTTCGATGGCCCGGCGGATCAGATCGAAAACCTGCTGCTGTCGTGCGGTGAGTTTGGTCATGGCGCCACTGTATGTATGAACAGGTGCCTGTATTTTTATACAGTATTCCGCGCAATTCAAGCTTTACTTTAAGTTCGTGTCCTGGGGTGGCGTTCCAGCGTCGTAAATGGACGCCTCAACACCCGTTTTCGTGCCGCAACGCCTTATCCGGCCGTCATTACCACTTTTGCGTATTAAAGAATGAAGAAACATTATTTTTAATGATGAAAGCTCTTCGATAGACTGCCCTTCGAGTTGGCGCTCATGTGCACGTGACCGCGACGTAGAACAACACCACACGCTGTTTCAGCGGACCACAACGCGGAGAAAGTTGGCATGAACCATCAAGGCACGGGGCTGGCAGGCAGGACCAGAAAACTTATCGCGGCGCTCGCATTCGGCGCAGTCGGTACGATCGCCGCGGTCGGCGTCACGGTGCAGGCACATGCAGCCGACATGACGCTGCTGAACGTGTCGTACGACCCGACCCGCGAGCTGTACCAGGATGTCAACCAGGCATTCGGCAAGGAATGGAAGGCGAAAACGGGCGAGGCGGTCACCTTCAAGCAGTCGCACGGCGGCTCGGGTGCGCAAGCCCGCTCGGTGCTGGACGGTTTGCAGGCGGACGTCGTGACGCTGGCGCTTGCCTATGACATCGACGCGCTGGCTAACAAAGGTTTGCTCGACAAGGGCTGGCAAAAGCGTTTGCCGGACAACGCCTCGCCGTACACGTCGACGATCGTGTTTCTGGTGCGCAAGGGCAACCCGAAGCACATCAAGGATTGGGACGATCTGATCAAGCCGGGTGTGTCGATCGTCACGCCGAATCCGAAGACCTCGGGTGGCGCGCGCTGGAACTACCTGGCCGCGTGGGCCTATGCTGAACATCAGCCGGGTGGCAACGACCAGAAGGCGAAGGAGTTCGTCGGCAAGCTCTATAAGAATGCCGGCGTGCTGGATTCGGGCGCGCGTGGCGCGACCACCAGCTTCGTGCAGCGCGGTATCGGCGACGTGCTGATTGCGTGGGAAAACGAAGCGTTCCTGTCGCTGAAGGAGTTCGGTCCGGACAAGTTTGAAATCGTGGTGCCGTCGGTGAGCATTCTGGCTGAACCGCCGGTTGCGGTGGTGGACAAGGTGGTCGACAAGCACGGCACGCGCAAAGTGGCGGAAGCGTATCTGAACTTTCTGTACAGCGAGGAAGGTCAGGAAATCGCGGCGAAGAACTTCTACCGTCCGCGTTCGAACAAGGTGCCGGCCGAGCTGACCTCGAAATTTCCGAAGCTGAAGTTGTACACGGTGGACGATTCGTTCGGCGGCTGGGCGAACGCGCAGAAGACCCACTTTGCCGACGGCGGCGTGTTCGATTCGATCTACTCGCCGCAGTAACGGGTAGTCAGCCAGACGAGATGCGCAGTTAGACGCCGCAGTTGAACGCGTAGTCACACTTCGCCAGAAAGCGTGCCGGCGAGGCGCGCTTTTTGGCCAGCCAGGCGGCCGAAAAAAGAGCCGCCGGCCTCAATCCTGAAAGAGTACTGAGCATGACGACGTTGACCTTCCGAAAACCGAGCGCCTTGCCCGGTTTTGGCCTGACACTCGGCATCACGGTGGCTTATCTGAGCCTCGTGGTGCTGATTCCGCTTGCGGCGACCTTTCTCAAGACCGCGACGCTTGACTGGCCTCAGTTCGTGCGCGCGGTCAGCTCGCCGCGCGTGCTCGCGTCGTATCGCCTGACGTTTTTCTCTGCGCTCGGTGGCGCGCTGATCAACGCGGTGTTTGGCTTTCTGGTTGCGTGGGTGCTGGTGCGTTATACCTTTCCCTTCAAGCGTATCGTCGACGCGGTGGTCGATCTGCCGTTTGCTTTGCCGACCTCTGTGGCCGGTATATCGCTTGCGGCGGTGTATGCGGGCAACGGCTGGATCGGACAGTTTCTCGAACCGCTCGGCATCAAGATCGCTTTCACGCCGGCCGGCGTGCTGATCGCGCTGACCTTTATCGGTTTGCCGTTCGTCGTACGAACCGTGCAGCCGGTGCTCGAAGAGTTCGAGCGCGAACAGGAAGAGGCGGCTGCGTGCCTCGGCGCGTCGCGTTGGCTGACGTTTCGGCGCGTGGTGCTGCCTGCGGTGTTCCCGGCCTTGCTCACGGGTTTCGCGCTGGCGTTCGCGCGGGCGCTCGGCGAATACGGCTCGGTGATTTTCATCGCCGGTAACGTGCCGATGAAATCGGAAATCACGTCGCTGCTGATCATTACCAAGCTCGAACAATACGATTACGCCGGCGCCACCGCGATTGCGGTCGTAATGCTGGTGGTGTCGTTCCTGATGCTGTTGTTGATCAATACGCTGCAGTGGTATCTGCAGCGCCGGACGGGACGTGGCGGCGCAGGCCCGGCGCCTGCCGCAGCGAGTGTGGCGGCGATCGGTGTCGGTGTCGGTGTCGGCGGAGGTGTGCAATGAGCCGCAACTCCTTGAATAGCGCGGATGCTACGACTGTTGCCGTGGCGCCGCGCGCGCCGCTCAATATTGCACGCCGGCCCGATCCGGTTACCGAACCACCCGTCGTGCGCTGGATTCTGACGGGCATCGCGTTGCTGTTTCTCGCGTTGTTTCTCGTCGTGCCGCTCGTCGCCGTGTTCTATCAGGCCTTGAGCAAGGGCATCGGCTTCTATCTGGAATCGCTGGCCGATCCGGATGCGTTGTCGGCCATCAAGCTCACCGTGATCACGGCTGCGATCGCTGTGCCGCTGAATCTTGTGTTCGGCCTCGCGGCGTCATGGTGTATCGCCAAGTTCGAGTTCCGTGGCAAGGCATTGCTGACCACGTTGATCGATCTGCCGTTCTCGGTCTCGCCGGTGATCTCCGGTTTGATCTACGTGCTGATGTTCGGCGCGCAGGGCTGGTTCGGCCCGTGGCTGCAGGACCATAACGTGCAGATCATCTTCGCGGTGCCGGGCATCGTGCTGGCGACGATCTTCGTCACATTCCCGTTCGTCGCGCGTGAATTGATTCCGCTGATGCAGGCGCAAGGCAACGACGAAGAAGAGGCCGCGCATGTACTCGGCGCATCGGGCTGGCAGATCTTTCGGCGCGTCACGCTGCCGAACGTGAAATGGGGTCTGCTGTACGGCGTGATCCTGTGTAACGCGCGGGCGATGGGTGAGTTCGGCGCGGTGTCGGTGGTGTCCGGCCACATTCGCGGCCAGACCGACACGATGCCGCTGCACGTCGAAATTCTCTATAACGAATACAACTTCTCGGCGGCGTTTGCCGTGGCGTCGGTGCTGGCCTTGCTCGCACTCGTAACGCTCGGCCTGAAGCTGCTCGCCGAGCGCCATATGTCGGCGGAACTGTCGGCCGCGCGCGATGTGCCGGCATATGCAGGGCCGGTCACGCCGCCGTCTGCTTCACAGTCCGTCAATGCAACGCATGCATCGCATCAACACGCGCTCAAGCAAGGAGAGCTGTAATGGGTATCACCGTTCGTAACCTGCAAAAGCGCTTCGGCGATTTCGTCGCGCTCGACAACGTTTCGCTCGATTTTCCGCCGGGCGAGCTGGTTGCGCTGCTCGGGCCGTCGGGTTGTGGCAAGACCACCTTGCTGCGTGTGATTGCGGGCCTCGAATACGCGGATGCCGGCCAGGTCGTGCTGCAAGGCCAGGACGTGGCGACGGTCGGCGCGCGCGAGCGTGAAGTCGGCTTCGTGTTCCAGCATTACGCGCTGTTCCGTCATATGACGGTGTTCGAGAACGTGGCGTTCGGCTTGCGTGTGAAACCCCGCAAGGAGCGGCCTTCGGAAGCGGTGATTCGCGAGAAGGTGCATGAACTGCTGAAGCTCGTGCAACTCGACTGGCTTGCGCAACGCTACCCATCGGAATTGTCGGGTGGTCAGCGCCAGCGGATTGCATTGGCGCGTGCGCTCGCTGTCGAACCGAAGGTCCTGCTGCTGGACGAACCGTTTGGCGCGCTTGATGCGAAGGTGCGCAAGGAACTGCGTAGCTGGCTGCGTCGTTTGCATGACGATCTGCATATCTCGACGATCTTTGTCACGCACGATCAGGAAGAAGCGCTTGAAGTGGCCGACCGTATTGTCGTGTTGAATCGTGGGCATGTGGAGCAGGTGGGCAGTCCGCAGGACGTGTACGACCATCCGCAAACCTCGTTCGTCTACGAGTTTCTCGGCGCGGCGAACCGTCTGCATGGCAACGTGGATGCGAGCGGCTTCGTGGTCGACGGCGCGGCGTTGCCGGTCGCGATCAAGGCTGACTTCAAGGGGCCGGCGTTCGCCTATGTACGTCCGCACGATCTGCAGTTGTATCCGCAAGCATCCGGCCATCGCGAAGGCATTGTGGTCGACGTGCGGCGCGTGGTCACGCTCGGCGGCTCGGTGCGTGTGGAACTGGCGGGCCGCGAAGGCAATGTGCTCGAGGCTGAACTCGATCGCGAATCGTGGCGCGATCTGCAACTGTCGATCGGCGACGGCGTGACGGCTGTGCCGCGCGCGTTGCGCGTATTTCCGGCGCAATAGGCGGCGCCACGAGCAGCAACACAGGCAGCGCAACACCACTCGGCGTTTCAATCAAACTCTAATAACTCAACTCTGGCTCAACCGGAGACATACAGATGAACTTTCAGCAATTGCGCTTTGTGCGCGAGGCCGTGCGTCAGAACATGAATCTGACTGAGGTGGCGAACGTGTTGTACACGTCGCAGTCGGGCGTATCGAAACAGATCAAGGATCTGGAGGACGAGCTCGGCGTCGATATTTTCATCCGGCGCGGCAAGCGTCTGACGGGCCTCACCGAGCCGGGCAAGGCGGTGCATCAGTTGATCGAGCGGATGTTGCTCGATGCGGAGAATCTGCGCCGCGTCGCGCGTCAGTATGCCGATCAGGACAGCGGCCACCTCGTCGTGGCGACGACTCACACGCAGGCGCGTTACGCGCTGCCGAAGGTGATTCGGCAATTCACCGAGGTGTTCCCGAAGGTGCATCTGGCGTTGCGCCAGGGCAGCCCGCAACAGATTGCGCAGATGATCATCAACGGCGAAGCGGACATCGGCATTTCGACGGAAGCGCTCGACCGCTTTCCCGATATCGTCACGTTCCCGTGCTATTCGTGGCATCACATCGTGGTGGTGCCGAAGGGGCATCCGCTGGTTGGCCGCGAGAATCTGACGCTCGACGAGATTGCCGAATTCCCGATCGTCACGTACGACCAGGACTTCACGGGCCGCTCGCACATCGACCAGGCGTTCGCGAAAGCGGGTGCGTTGCCTGATGTCGTGTTGACTGCCATCGATGCCGACGTGATCAAGACGTACGTCGAACTCGGCATGGGCATTGGCGTGGTTGCCGCGATGGCCTACGATCCGAAGCGCGACACGGAACTGGTCGCGCTGGACACGCAGCATCTGTTCGAAGCGAGCACGACGCGGGTCGGCTTGCGCAAGGGCGCGTTCCTGCGCGCGTATGCGTACCGGCTGATCGAAATGTTCGCGCCGCAGTTGAATGAAGCGGAAATCGCCGCACAGTTGCGCGAAGCGGTTTGAGGGTTGCGCCGGATCGTCGTGGTTCGGCGCAGGGCACGCAAGGCGCCGCGTGAATTCATTGCGGCGCCAAAAGTGCGATCTTCACGCGGGCTGCGGCTGGCCTTGATGTAAACGCTGCGCAAACTCGTGGCGCACAGAGCGCCGGCCTCATCCAGCTCCAAAACGAACGGGTATCCGTTTTTTCACGCATGGCGGCACGCGGCGCATCGCTTACAATCGCCGCCATGAACACTTTGACTTCTTCCTCCACCACGCCTTCAGACGAAGGCGCCACGCCGCTGCTGCCACGCATCGCCGTGCTGGCGACCGGCGGCACGATCGCCGGCGCGGCCGCGGACGCGACCAACACATCGGGCTACCAGGCCGGTGTGGTCGGCGTCGAGCAATTGCTGGCCGTGGTGCCGGCCTTGTCCACGGTGGCGCGCATCGCGCCCGAGCAGATTGCCAGCGTCGACAGTAAAGACATGGAAATGTCGCTGTGGACCACGCTCGCGCAACGCATCAACACGCTGCTCGCCGACGATGACGTCGACGGCGTGGTGGTCACACATGGCACCGATACGCTCGAAGAAACCGCCTATCTGCTGCATCTGACGATCAAGTCGGACAAGCCGGTCGTGCTGACCGCCGCCATGCGCCCGGCGTCGGCGCTGTCGGCCGATGGTCCGCTGAATCTGCTGAACGCCGTGACGGTCGCGGCGAATGCCGGTTCGCGCGGGCAGGGCGTGCTGGTCGCGTTCAACAACAAGATTCACAGCGCACGCGACGTGGTCAAGACGAGCACGTATGCAGTCGATGCCTTCCAGTCTCCGGATATCGGCGCGCTCGGCTGGGTGCAGGACGGTCGCGTCGAATTCCAGCGCGGCGCGGTGCGTCCGCATACGCTCGCGACCGAATTCGTGATCGGCGCGAAGTGGCCGCATGTGGAGATCGTCGCGAGTTACGCGGGCGTCTCGCGTATTGCTGTGGACGCATTGGTCGCCGCTGGTGTGCGCGGTATCGTCGTGGCGGGCACGGGTAACGGCTCGATTCACGCTTCGGTGCAGCAGGCGCTGGCCGATGCCGCTTCGCAAGGCGTCGTGGTGGTGCGTGCGTCGCGCGTGGGTTCAGGGCATGTGATGCGCAACGGCGCGGCCGCCGACGATGCACTCGGTTTCGTCAGCGCAGGTTCGCTGAATCCGTACAAGGCGCGCGTGCTGCTGATGCTGGCATTGGCCGCGGGCGGCACAGGGCCGGTTGCGTTGCAGAAGACTTTCGATACGTACTGATTGATTGAGCGCGGGCATCCCGGTTCAAAGTCAGAACCGTGTCCCGTACATGAAGCTTGAATGACAACGCGGCGCCCAGGTCATCGACCCGAGCGCCGCGTTGTCGTTTCAGCTCAAGGTTTATGGCTGTCGCCGGAAACAGGCGACGCCGGCAAGCAGTTAGCCCGCCAGATCCGGAGGCAGCTTCCCGCCGTTCGCCGCCAGCGCTTGCATCACCTGTTTGTGCAGCCAGATGTTCATGCTCGCCGAATCGTTCGTGTCGCCGCTGTACTTCAGTTCCTGTGCGAGTTGCTTGCGATGCTCGAGGCTGCTGTCGACGCCGAGCGCTTTCAGCGTGTCGACGATCGACGTGCGCCAGTTCAACGTTTGCCCGCTCTCACTCACGAACTGGTCCATGACGACAGCGACGTCGACGTCAGTCAGCGGCGGCGGTGCCGGTGCAGCGTCCGGTGCGGCAGCTTGTGCCGCTGCCGGATCCGGTGTCGGCTCAACCGCAGGCGCAGGCTGGTCGGGCTTCGCTTTGCCGAAGAGCTTGTTTACGATGTCACCAAAGATACTCATGCTGAATCCTTTGCAGAGGGGTTACCGGCGCAAGCACATTCCGCTCACGGGTTGAACTCTGGTTGCGAATCGGGCGAATGAAACAGAGCACATGCGCTGCAATGATCGGCAAGCCACACGTGAACGCTGATACGCCAGCAACCAGACTCAACGAGTGTAGGAGAAAAGCGTGGAGGGATGTGTCAAAAAAGGTCGTGCTGCGGGCGCGGAGTTGCAAGCAAATGCAAGCAGACTTGCGAGCACACCTGCAAGGAGAGGTGCGGGCAGGCGGCGTGCATGATGCAGCCGCTGCGAGAGATTGGCGGAAAACGCATAAATTTGAAATCCGACAGCCGGACACCCGACGACGACGTCTGACCGACCAAGGCTTCCCCGGCGCCGCCGGGTGCCGCTGCGGACCCCACTTGCCGCTCTCAGCCCAGAGCGGCACGATTTGCCCGTTCCGCCATGCATGCCGCACGACGAACCGGGCGCCCCACCTGCGGTCGCCACGACGGTCACGTTGAAATCGCAACCGTCACTGCAACCTTGTTGTTGCTTAAGCTGCCTTGGCTTCGCTACCCGGCGCTTGCGCGACTTCGTAGTTCGCCATGATTTCGAGCGCGCGCACCATTGCTGAGTGATCCCATGCCTTGCCGCCATTCGCTGCGCATACGCTGAACAGTTGCTGCGCGCTTGCCGTATGCGGCAGGGCGATACCCAGCTTGCGTGCGCCGTCGAGTGCGAGGTTCAGATCCTTCTGGTGCAATTCGATGCGGAAACCCGGATCGAACTTACGCTTGGTCATACGCTCGCCATGCACTTCGAGAATGCGCGACGAAGCGAAGCCGCCCATCAATGCCTTGCGCACACGTTCCGGATCGGCGCCCGAGCGCGACGCGAACAGCAGCGCTTCAGCAACCGCTTCGATGTTCAGCGCGACGATGATCTGGTTCGCGACCTTGCAGGTTTGACCCGCGCCGTTGTCGCCGATCAGCGAGATGTTCTTGCCCATCAGTTCGAACAGCGGCTTGGCCAGCGCGAACGCTTTTTCCGGACCGCCGACCATGATCGTCAACGACGCTTCACGCGCGCCGACTTCACCGCCGGACACCGGTGCATCGAGGTAGTCGACGCCGAGGGCGTTGATCTTCTTCGCGAAGGCTTGCGTGTCGAGCGGCGAGATCGAGCTCATGTCGATCACCAGCTTGCCCTGCGTGAGGCCGGCAGCGACGCCGTCGTCCGCGAACAGCACGTTGGCGACGTCAGGCGTGTCCGGCACCATGATGATGACGATGTCGGCGGCTTGTGCGACAGCGGTCGAATTGGCGACCACGGTGGTCGTCTTGCTCAGATCTTCCGGCACCGGATAAGCGCCATTCACGAACAGCGAATGACCGCCCTTGATGAGGTTGCGCGCCATGTGCGCGCCCATGATGCCGAGGCCGATGAAACCGATCTTTGCCATGTGTCTAAATCTCCAGTGTTGTTTGGGGTGATATGCCTAAGCCGATCAATGAGTCGATCAATGAGCCGATCAGGCAGCGGCGTGGGCTGCGCCGCGGGTTTGCCCGGCCACGCTCTGCACCCAGCCGAGGCCGGCGGCGGTGGTCGTGCGCGGTTTGTATTCGCAACCGACGTAGCCTTCGTAGCCGAGCGAGTCGAGCAGGTCGAACAGGAACGGGTAGTTGATTTCGCCGGTGCCCGGTTCGTTACGGCCGGGGTTGTCGGCGAGCTGGATGTGCGCGATCTGCGGCAGATTCTTTTTGATCGTTGCCGCGAGTTCGCCTTCCATCCGTTGCATGTGATAGATGTCGTATTGCAGGAACAGATTGTCCGACCCCACCGCGCGAATCACGTCGAGGCCTTCGCCCGAACGGTTCAGCGCGAAGCCGGGGATGTCGTACGAATTGCACGGCTCGACCAGCAGCTTGATGCCGGCTTTTTTCAGTTCGCCGGCGGCGAAGCGCAGATTGCCGACGATCGTCGAGCGCGCCTTGTCCGCATCGACGCCCGCAGTCGGAATGCCGACGAGGCAGTTCAGTTGCGGCACCTTCAGGGCGCTCGCGTATTCGATCGCGCGGCCGACACCTTCCTGAAACTCGCCTACGCGATCCGGCAGGCACGCGATGCCGCGTTCACCCGCTTCCCAGTTGCCCGCGGGCAGGTTGTGCAACACGAGTTTCAAACGGTTCTGCTGCAGACGTTCGCTCAATTCGGCGATCTGATACGGATACGGAAACAGGAATTCGACGGCGCTGAAGCCCGCGTCCGCTGCTGCCGTAAAGCGGTCGAGGAACGGGACTTCGTTGAACAGCATGGTGAGATTCGCTGCAAATTTCGGCATGGTGCTTTTTGTCTCGCTGGTCGGTCAGTGGAATAACTTCATGAGGCGATTCAGTTGCGTTGAATTGCTACGCGGCTGAATCGCGCTCATCTACTGCAAAGTCGGAAAGCTCAGTCGAGCATGCTGATTGCCGTCGGCGCGTCTTCGCGCTTCTCGGCCAGTTCTTCGAACTCGTTGATCGCGTCGATTTCGGTGCCCATCGAAATGTTGGTCACACGTTCGAGGATCACTTCGACGATCACCGGCACGTTGAACTCGGAGAGCATCGATTGCGCTTTCAGCAGGGCCGGCTTAAGTTCTTCCGGTTTGAACACGCGGATCGCCTTGCAACCCAGGCCTTCGGCAACCGCAACGTGGTCCACGCCGTAGCCGTTCGTCTCCGGCGAGTTGATGTTCTCGAAGCCGAGCTGCACGCAGAAGTCCATATCGAACGCGCGCTGTGCCTGGCGGATCAGGCCAAGGTACGAGTTGTTTACCACCACGTGCACGTACGGCAGCTTGAATTGCGCACCGGCTGCCAGTTCTTCGATCATGAACTGGAAGTCGTAGTCGCCCGAGAGTGCGACGATCGGACGTTGCGGGTCTGCTGCACGCACGCCGAGCGCTGCCGGAATCGTCCAGCCGAGCGGGCCTGCCTGGCCGCAGTTGATCCAGTTGCGCGCCTTGTAGACGTGCAGGAATTGCGCGCCGGCGATCTGCGACAAACCGATCGTGCTCACGTAGCACGTATCGCGGCCGAACACCTGGTTCATTTCTTCGTACACGCGCTGCGGCTTCATCGGCACGTTGTCGAAGTGCGTCTTGCGCAGCATCGTCTTCTTGCGTTGCTGGCAATCGACGACCCATGCGCTGCGGTCCTTCAGCTTGCCGGCGGCCTTCCATTCCTTCGCTATTTCAACGAACAGTTCGAGCGCGGCTTTCGCGTCCGACACGATGCCGAGATCCGGGCCGAACACGCGGCCGATCTGCGTCGGCTCGATGTCCACATGCACGAACTTACGGCCCTTGGTGTAAACCTCGACGCTGCCCGTGTGACGGTTCGCCCAGCGGTTGCCGATGCCGAGCACGAAGTCGGAGGCGAGCATCGTCGCGTTGCCGTAGCGGTGCGACGTTTGCAAGCCGACCATGCCGGCCATCAGCGGATGGTCGTCGGGAATCGCGCCCCACGACATCAACGTCGGGATCACCGGCACGCCGACGGTTTCGGCGAATTCGACCAGCAGGTCTTCAGCGGCTGCGTTCAGCACGCCGCCACCCGAGACGATCAACGGCTTTTCAGCGTCATTCAAAAGCTTCAACGCGGCTTCGATTTGTTTGCGGGTCGCTTTCGGCTTGTAGACCGGCAGCGGCTCGTACGTGTCGATGTCGAATTCGATTTCCGCGAGTTGCACGTCGATCGGCAAGTCGACCAGCACCGGACCCGGACGGCCCGAGCGCATCAGGTGGAAGGCCTGTTGGAACACGCGCGGCACCAGCGCCGGTTCGCGCACGGTGACGGCCCACTTGGTGACCGGCTTGGCGATCGATTCGATATCGACGGCCTGGAAGTCTTCCTTGTACAGACGCGCACGCGGCGCCTGGCCCGTGATAGCCAGAATAGGAATCGAGTCAGCCTGAGCCGAGTACAAACCGGTGATCATGTCGGTGCCGGCAGGGCCCGAGGTGCCGATACACACGCCGATATTGCCCGGCTGGGCGCGCGTATAGCCTTCGGCCATGTGCGACGCACCTTCGACGTGACGCGCCAGCACGTGGCTGATGCTGCCTGCCTTGCGCATGGCCGAGTAGAACGGGTTGATTGCAGCGCCCGGAACGCCGAATGCGGTGTTGATGCCTTCTTTTTCGAGCACCAGCACGGCTGCGTCGACGGCTCTCATTTTGGCCATGAATGTCTCCTGAATGTCTGGGGTTGGCGAATAAGTGGGGTAACGAATTCGCTCACGGATGTGCAAACCACAAGGTGTTGATCGAACTGTAGGCTTCACCTAAAGGTTTGATAAGATCAGTCGAGGTCGCTTATTTCGAAACAAAAAGTATGGAATGCGTTAGCCTCGGGGCAGGGGCGGCGCGCAAGGCGGTTGCAACCCGCTTGCATGGGACCGGAGTAAGTGCTCTGCATGGGACCCGAGTAGCGCGCTAAAGCGCTAACTCCGGTCGACAGCTAAAGCGCTAACTCCGGTCGACACAGGAGACAAAAAATGGACCGCTTCAAACAAATCGAAACTTTCGTGCGGGTCGCCGACGCGGGCAGTCTCGCGGCGGCCGCGCTGGAAGAGGGGGTGTCGCCGGTGATTCTCGGGCGCCGTATTGACGCGCTGGAAAAGCGCCTCGGCGTGAAGCTGATGTACCGCTCGACGCGGCGCCTCGTGGTGAGCGAAGACGGCGCGGCGTTTCTCGAGCGCTGCCGCGGCTTGCTGACCGAATGGGACCAGGCGGAAAACGAACTGAGCGCCGGACGGCGCGCGGTGAACGGCCATCTGATCGTGTCGGCGCCGGCCGCCTTCGGGCGCAAGCACGTCGCGCCGCTTGCGCCGGCTTTTCTCGCCGACAAGCCGGAATTGCAGGTGTCTTTCAACCTGACCGACCGGGTCGTGGACCTGGTGCGCGAGGGGTACGACCTGTCGATCCGGATCGGCGGCGCGGTCGATCCGAATTTCGTCGCGGTGAAGCTGGCGTCGAACCGGCGCGTGGTGTGCGGCACACCGGAATATTTCCGCAAATACGGCAAGCCGAAAACGCTCGAAGATCTGCCGCAGCACAATTGCCTCGCGTTCAACCTGCAAGGCGGGCAGAACCGCGGCTGGTACTTCCGCCGCAATGGCAAGCTGGCGACGGTGCGGGTAGGCGGCACGCTCGACTGTAACGACGGCGAACTGCTGCATCGCTGGGTGTCCGAAGGGCTCGGTCTCGGCTGGCGCTCCACGTGGGAAATCCAGCAGCAACTGGCGCGCGGCGAGCTGGAAACGGTGCTGGATGAATTCGCGCTGCCCGACTACGACATTCTGGCGGTCTATCCGCAGCAGCGTTACGTGCCGGCCAAGGTGCGCTACTTCATCGACTATCTGAAAGAGGTGTATGCCAGCGAGGATTACTGGAGTCGTCCGACCTACTGAGTGCGGGGGTAAGGTAATTTTTCGCGGATTTCACGCGAAGGCGGGAATAAACTCGGTATGCAGCCGGTCATGTTGGATGACGAGTCAACAGCTTAGCCGCAATGCCCCGGAGGGCCGAGGTGGGTCAACCCGATTCAAATGCCGCCCGCGCGCACGACGCCGATGTAGCGAGGAACCGCCGTTTTCAGGAACTGGCGCTCCCGCATCTCGACGCCGCGTACAACCTTGCACGCTGGCTGTGCGGCAACGCCAACGATGCCGACGACGTCGTGCAGGAAGCATTCATGCGCGCGTTTCGTTTCTTCGACACGTTCCGTGGCGACTCCGCGCGGCCGTGGCTGCTGGCGATCGTGCGCCGCACTTGGTACACGGAATGGCGGCGGCGCGCGTCGTCGCACGAGGTGGTCGAGTTCGACGACACCATGGACGAGGCGACCTTCGAAGGCTGGAGCGCGGGCGGCGCCGATCCGCAGACGCTCCTGATCCGCGATGAAGACACGAAGCTCGTGCACGAGGCGCTGGCGCAGTTGCCGGTCGAGTATCGGGAGGTGCTGATCCTGCGGGAGCTCGAAGAAATGGGTTATCGCGAGATCGCGATGGTCGCCGATGTGCCGATCGGCACGGTGATGTCGCGGCTCGCACGGGGCAGGCGCAAGCTGGCCGCGCTGCTGATGGCGAAGCAGGGCGGTGGAAGTCCGCCGCGAGCCACGGCGCCGGGTGCCTGCGCGGCACCCACGGCTTCTGTCACGCCACTCCGGGCGGCTTCCAACGGCCGTCCATCCAACAACCCCGGCGCGAGCGCTGCCGGCTTAACTCAGGAGACGCCAGATGGACTGTAACGAAGCGCGGCCGCTCCTCGATGCGAACGCCGACCATGAATTGCCCGCGCCGGATGCTCAGCGCGTCCAGCAGCATATCGAGAGCTGCGACGCCTGTCGGCGCGAAAGCGAAAATCTGCATACGTTGAGCGCTTCGCTGCGCGCACAGCCTTATTACCGGGCACCGGATGCCCTGCGGGCGCGGATTCTTGCTGCCCTCCCGGCGGGCGACACCGTCGTCGACGAGCCCGTAGAAGCTCCGCGGGCCGCTGCACAGCCGAGGCCGAAGCGAAACTGGCTGGGTAACTGGCTGAATGGCTGGCTGCGTCCGCAAGGTGCGATGGGGCGGCCGGGCGGCGGCGTAGGCTCAGGCTCAGGCTCAGGCTCAGGCTCAGGCTCAGGCTCAGGCTCAGGCTCAGGCTCAGGCTCAGGCTCAGGCGCAACGATCGGGCAGGGCTGGCTCGTCGCGCTGGTGGTCGCACTAGGTGCGGTGGCGGTGGGCGTGACAATGAACCAGCATCGTCCGACGCAAGGCGGCGGGTTTTCCGATGAACTGGTCGAAAGCCATGTGCGGGCGCAAATGTCCGGCCACGACATCGACGTCATTTCGACTGATCGGCACACGGTGAAGCCGTGGTTCAACGGCCGGATCGACTATTCGCCGCCGGTCGAGGACCTCGCGGCGAACGGTTTTCCGCTTGAAGGCGGCCGCCTGGATTACATCGCGCATCAGCGGGTGGCGGTGCTGGTGTACCGCTATCAGAAGCACATCATCGACGTCTACGTGTTTCCGGAAGCGCGCTCCGCCGATGCTGGACGAGAAGCCGCCGCTGGACTTTCGATGGCGCAGACCCGCGAGGGTTACTCGCTTGCGCACTGGAACGCGCAGGGGATGACCTGGTGGGCCGTCACCGACGCCGCGCCGGACGCGCTCCGCGGGCTCGAAACGGCGCTGAAAGCCCGTCTGGCGGGCGGCAGCGAGCAGACTGAGGGGGGCTGAGCGGGCTCAGCGTGCGCGATCCGGGGGGATTTTTCCGGGCGCGCACGCGCGGCGGCCGTTTGTCCCCGTTTATCCGCTTCGTCCTAAACCCTTGAAAACACAACCGATTCGCGTGCCGGATTAACGGGATATCTTGCAACCCGGCCCTAATCGCGTTACACTCTTTGGCTTCTCACTTGCCACACCGGTTCAGACGCCCGGGTGGCTCTAATCCACAAGTCCACAAGGAGTGTGTATGCGTCATTATGAAATCGTCTTTATTGTGCACCCCGATCAGAGCGAGCAAGTGCCCGCCATGATCGAGCGTTACAAGAGCGCGATCACCTCGCACGGTGGCCAGATCCACCGTATCGAAGACTGGGGCCGTCGCCAACTGGCCTACATGATCGAGAAACTCGCGAAGGCTCACTACGTCTGCATGAACATCGAATGCGACCAAACCACGCTCGACGAGCTGGAACACGCATTCAAGTTCAATGACGCGGTTCTGCGTCACCTGATCGTCAAGATGAAGAAGGCCGAAACCGGCCCGTCGCCGATGATGAAGGAAGTGCAGCGCGAAGAAGCCAAGAAGTCGGCTGCTACGCAACCGTCCGAAGCGCAGGCTTAAGACACACTATTTAAGCTACCAGACGAAAGCGTCGCTCTCGCCAAAGGCTACATGAATCGGCTGCAACTTACGGCCAGCGTCGTCGAACGCGAACCGGTGCGGTATACCCCCGCCGGCGTTCCGATTGCAGGCTGCACGTTGCACCACCGCACGGAAGTCGTCGAAGCCGGCATTGCCCGGCAAGTCGAACTGACCATGCAGGCGGTAGCCGCAGGTGAGGCGAGCGGTAAGCTGGAAGGCTGTCAGATGGGCGTAGAAACGCTCTTCACAGGCTTTCTGGCGAAAAAGCACCGCAACGCAAGAACTCTGGTATTTCACATCACAGAATTGCAGGACATTGGAAAGGACTGAACATGCCCCGCCCGACTGGTAAGAAATTCGACAAGCGTCGTCAGCAACAAAATCCGCTCTTCAAGCGCAAGAAGTTCTGCCGTTTCACGGCCGCTAACGTCGATCACATCGACTACAAGGACCTCGAAACGCTGAAGGACTTCATCGGCGAAAACGGCAAGATCACGCCGGCGCGTCTCACGGGTACGAAGTCGCACTATCAACGCCAGCTGGATACGGCAATCAAGCGCGCACGTTTCCTCGCGCTGGTGCCGTACACCGACCAGCACAAGGCCTAACCCGACGACGCGATAAGGAGTATCCGAATGCAAATTATTCTTCTGGAAAAAGTCGTCAATCTGGGCAACCTGGGCGATATCGTGAAGGTCAAGGACGGTTACGCACGTAACTTCCTGATCCCGAACAAGCAAGCTCGCCGTGCAACGAAGGAAGCCCTGGCTGAATTCGAAGTTCGCCGCGCAGAACTCGAAAAGATCGCCGCTGAAAAGCTGGCTGCCGCTCAAGCTCAAGGCGAAAAGCTGGCAGGCTCGACGGTTCAGATCAATCAGAAGGCTGGCGTCGACGGCCGTCTGTTCGGTTCGGTGACGAACGCGGACATCGCTGACGCACTGGTTAAGCAAGGCTTCGCAGTGGAAAAGGCGCAAGTGCGTCTGCCGGAAGGCCCGCTGAAGCTGGTTGGCGACCACGCTGTTCAGATCTCGCTGCACACCGACGTTCTCGTCGATGTCAACGTGGCTGTGATCGGCGAACACGTCTAAGCATGTAGTAGCATCTGCCAGGTTGTTGCTGGCAAAAGGCAGGGGCCGGGTGACCGGCCCCTGCCTTTTTTATTGCCCGTTTTCGATGCACCGAAGTATCGGTTTTTGATTTCCCTCCGCGCGCATTTACCCCGATAATTCCTCTCCATGAACGCACCGTCCAAAGATCCCCAAATCGAGTCGCTGAAAGTCCCGCCGCATTCGATCGAAGCCGAGCAGTCGGTGCTGGGCGGCCTGCTGCTCGACAACGCGGCATGGGACCGCATCGCCGACTTCCTGTCACAGAGCGATTTTTACCGATACGACCACCGCATCATTTTCGAGCACATCGGCAAGCTGATCGCGGCGACGCGTCCGGCCGACGTGATTACCGTGTATGAGGCGCTCGGCACCTCGGGCAAGGCGGAAGAGGTCGGCGGTCTGGCGTACCTGAACGCGCTGGCGCAGAACACGCCAAGCGCGGCCAATATCCGCCGCTACGCGGAAATCGTGCGCGATCGTGCGGTGCTGCGCCGCCTCGTATCCGTGGCCGACGAAATTTCCGCCGACGCTTTCAATCCGCAGGGCAAGGAAGTCCGCCAGTTGCTGGACGAGGCCGAATCGAAGGTGTTTTCGATCGCTGAAGACGGCGCGCGTGGCACGCAGGGCTTCCTGGAGATCGGGCCGCTCCTGACCGAGGTGGTCGAGCGGATCGACACGCTGTATCACACCGCCAATCCGAGCGATGTGACCGGCACGCCGACTGGCTTCGTCGATCTGGATCGCATGACTTCGGGCATGCACGGCGGTGAGTTGATCATCGTGGCAGGGCGCCCGTCGATGGGTAAGACGGCGTTTTCGATGAACGTCGGCGAGTATGTGGCGGTCGAGTATGGCCTGCCGGTCGCCGTGTTCTCCATGGAAATGCCGGGTTCGCAGCTCACCATGCGTATGCTGGGCTCGGTCGGCCGGCTCGACCAGCACCGCATGCGGACCGGGCGTCTGACTGACGAGGATTGGCCGAAGCTCACGCACGCGGTGCAGAAAATGAGCGAGGCGCAGATTTTCATCGACGAAACCGGCGGCCTGAACCCGATGGAACTGCGCTCCCGCGCGCGTCGGCTGTCGCGCCAGTGCGGCAAGCTCGGCCTGATCATCATCGACTATTTGCAACTGATGAGCGGTTCGTCGTCGGGTGAAAACCGTGCGACCGAAATCTCGGAAATCTCGCGTTCGCTGAAGAGTCTCGCCAAAGAACTCGACGTACCCGTGATCGCGTTGTCGCAGCTCAACCGGGGTCTTGAGCAGCGCCCGAACAAGCGGCCGATCATGTCCGACTTGCGCGAATCCGGCGCTATCGAGCAGGATGCGGACGTCATTCTGTTCATTTACCGCGATGAGGTGTACAACCCGGACAGCCCGGACAAGGGCACGGCGGAGATTATCATCGGTAAACAGCGGAATGGTCCGATCGGCCCTGTTCGCCTTACGTTCCACGGCCAATTCACGAAGTTCGACAATTTTGCCGGTGCGCAGAATTTCTACAGCGAGTGAAGAGATAAGTGAAGAGATAAGTGAAGCGCCTGTTGTAACGGTGCTTTCAAAAGTGCGGCGTCGATCCCGGAACGGTACAATGTGGCGGTTTTATGTCAGCCATAATGTGACCAATTTTCGGGATCCCAATGTTCGGTCGTTTCATGCCCACCGAGGGCAAGTTCTTTGAAATTTTCAATGCGCACGCAACGTGCATCGTCTCTGCAAGCCGCGAACTCGAGCTGCTGATCGACAACCTGCAGGACGCCGAGACCCACAAGCAAAACGTGCAGAAGGCCGAAAAGGCCGCTGACAAGCTCACCCACGAAGCCATCGACCTGCTGCACAAGACCTTCATCACGCCGCTCGACCGCGACGAGATCCACAAGCTGATCACCACGATGGACGACATCCTCGATCTGATGGAGGACGTCGCTACCGCTATCTCGCTGTACGACGTGCAGGCGGTGACCTCCGAAGCGAGCCAGTTGGCGCATATCTGCACGGCCACCTCCGAGCGTGTGCAGTTCGCCGTCAGCCTGCTGTCGGACATGAAGCAGGCGAGCCAGATCCTGAAGGCGTGCGAGGACATCGACCGTCTGGAATCGGAAGCCGACCGCGTGCTGCGCTCGGCGATGTCGAAGCTTTTCCGCGAAGAAGACAACGTCAAGACGCTGATCAAGCTGAAGGCCATTTACGAACTGCTCGAAACGATCACCGACAAGTGTGAGGACGTGGCGAACATCATCGAAGGCATCGTGCTGGAAAACGCATAATGCAATCGATACAACTCGCTATCTGGGTCGTCGCCGGCCTGGTTGCCGTCGCGCTGATTTTCGACTTCATGAACGGTTTCCACGACGCGGCGAATTCGATCGCCACGGTCGTGTCGACCGGCGTGCTGAAACCACAGCAGGCCGTGGCCTTTGCGGCGGCATTCAACGTTATCGCGTATTTTGTGTTCCACCTGAAAGTGGCGCAAACGGTCGGCAAAGGCACGATCGATCCGAATATCGTTGACCACTACGTCATTTTTGGCGCGCTGGTCGGCGCGATCGGCTGGAACATCATCACGTGGCATTACGGTATTCCGTCCAGCTCGTCGCATGCGCTGATCGGTGGGCTGGTGGGCGCGGCGCTTGCCAAGTCGGGCTGGGGTTCGCTCAATTTCGACGGGTTGATGAAGACGGTTACCTTCATTTTCATCTCGCCGCTGCTCGGTTTCGTACTCGGCTCGTTCTTCATGCTGGCGGTCTCGTGGATCTATTTCCGCACGCCACCGAGTAAGGTCGACCGGCGTTTCCGGCGTCTGCAACTTGTCTCCGCAGGTTTGTATAGCCTCGGCCACGGCGGTAACGATGCGCAGAAGACCATCGGCATCATCTGGATGCTGCTGATCGCGACCGGCTATGCCTCGTCGATCGCGGACGCACCGCCGCTGTGGGTGATCGGTGGCTGCTATCTGTCGATGGGTATCGGCACGTTGTTCGGCGGTTGGCGGATTGTCCGCACGATGGGCCAGAAGATCACCAAGCTGAAGCCGGTAGGGGGTTTTTGCGCCGAGACGGGCGGGGCGATCACGCTGTTCACCGCGTCGTGGCTCGGCATTCCAGTGTCCACCACGCATACGATTACCGGCGCGATCGTCGGTGTCGGCGCGACGCAGAAGTTGAGTGCGGTGCGTTGGGGGGTAGCGGGCAACATCGTCTGGGCGTGGATTCTGACGATTCCGGCCTCCGCAGCGCTCTCCGCGGCTGCCTGGTGGCTCGGCCACCGCTTCCTGTAAACGGCAAGTGCGGACGGCGAAGGCAGTCCGCACAATGCTCTGCCATGGAGCCCGGAGCCAAAAGCACCGGGCCGCACACCCCTAAAAGCTGCAAATAAAGCGCGCCACTCAAATCAGCGGCGTGCTGCCTCCATCCATCGGGACGATTGCGCCCGTCACATAGCTCGCGCGGCGGCTCGCCAGAAACAGCGCGACGTCAGCGATTTCCTCCGGTTTTGCATAGCGTCCGAGCGGCACCTTGGCCTGCCCGCGCGCCAGCGCGTCCGCGTTTTCGATGCCTTGCCGCGACGCTTCCAGCTTGACTGCTTCCTCGACGCGCTCGGTCAGCGTCGCCCCCGGATTGATTGCGTTGATGCGGATGCCGTAGCGCGCGTAGTAGTGGGCGAGGCCGACGGTGGCGAGCATCAGCGCGGCATTGGCGGCACCACCGGCGATATGGATGTCGCTAGCGATTTTGCCGCCCATGCCGATGATGTTGACGATCGTGCCGGGTGCGGCGCCGTCGCCGGCCTTGACGCGCTCGGCCATGCGCCGCAGCACTTCCTGCTGCGGGTAGATGTAAGGGAAATATTTGGCTTCCATGGTGGCGCGGAACGCGTCGGCGTCCAGCGTTTCCGGGTCATAGCGGCGGGCTGCGCCGGCGCTGTTGATCAACACGTCGATGGGGCCGACGGCGGTGCTGACTTCCTCGACGATGTCCGCAGCACTGTGCGGTTCGTGCAGGTCGGCGCGAGTGCGATGCACGTGCAGACCCTCCTGCTTCAACTGTTCGTAAGCGCGTGCGAGATTGGCGGGGTCGCGCGAAACGATCGCGACCTTTGCGCCCTCGAGGGCGAACGCCCGGGCGCAGGCGAACCCGATCCCTTTGCTGCCGCCCGTGATTAATACCACCTTGTCATTCAGCCCGAGATCCATCGTTATCACCCGCTGTCGGAAGAATATCGATGACGATAGCAGATCGGCAGCGCAGCGGGGATGGGCAGGTTCCAGGTGCGGAGTGTGGGCGCTACCGGGAGACTGAATTCGAGCGGCACGGCCGTCGCTACGAGCAATGAGCCACGGCCTGAGCCGTTAGAAACTGCCGTTGGCAAAGCGCGCGATTGGGTCGTCGGTGGTTTGCGTGGGGGCAGGGGTGCCACGCGATGCGGTCGAGGCGCGCATGATCTGCACGCCCGCGTTCCCCTCGGCTTGACGAGCTTGTTGGGCCTGGCGCACGGCGACGGAAGCGGGTGGCGGCGGCTCGAACGCATCGGCAGCCGCGTCGATCGGATCAGGCGCGCGAGCCGTAACCGTTGGCGGTTCAGCACGCGCAGCCGCTGTCTGCTGATTCGCCGAGCCGGCAACAGCGTCATACGTACTCGCCTGAGCGGTCGGCACGGACCCCGGAGACACCGCACCTGTCGCGCGCGCTTGCATCTGCGCGGCGCTCATACCAGGCGGTGGGGGCTCGAACGGATCAGCTTGCGGTGCCGCAGTCGCGGCTACCGTAGGTTGGCCGGTTGCGGTCAACGGCGGACGAGTGGTCGCCGCGACACGCGCCGTTTGCTGTGGCGTCACAGGGTTCGCGGCATAGCCCGAAGCTTGCGCTGTCACCGCGGCATCCGCATAAGCCGGTGCCGACTGAGCCTGACCCACCGGCGCAACACGCTCGGGTTGAGGCGCCGCCGCCTGATAGCTCGGCGTATCGAACGGCGCCGGTGTCGCAGCCGGAGCCGCCACCCGACGAATACCGTCGAAGCGCTTGGCCCAATACGGATTGGTCAGGTAGTCGAGCCGCACGGTGCCGCCCGTCGACGGCGCGTTAACAAAGCGCAGCTTGCCCACATAAATGCCGACATGCGAATGCGCGCGTCCGGTGGTGTTGAAGAAAATCAGATCGCCCGGCGCAATTTCATCCGGTTCGATCGATTCGCCGCGGCCGCTCATATCCGCGGTAGTCCGCGGCAGATTCACGGATGCAGCGCGTGACACCACATAGCGAACCAATCCGCTGCAATCGAAGCCACTATCGGGCGTATTCCCACCCCAGCGGTATGGAATGCCGACCAGACTCATCGCCTGGATTGAGATTTCCTCGCGACCGATGCTGTGGTCGACGAAATTCGGGAAGCCCGGCGGCGGCGCATGATAGGCGCCGTTCGTGACCACGACCGATGAACCCGGCCCGCGCGACGTGTTTTGCGGCGCGCCGGCGCAAGCGGCGAGCAGCAAAACGGTCAGCAGCGAAAAGGCGAGTCGGCGCATGAAGACGAAGGGAGCGGTAAACGCTCGTTTAATGGCGGACGATTTCGGGATGGTAGCCCGTCGAACCTGGCTCAGGCAAGAATTCTTGATAACTTACTTGAAGTTTGTGCGCTAAGTGTTGCCCAGCGGGAACGTGTGCCCAATAAAAAAGCCGCGTCCGGGCTGACCCGGACGCGGCTTCTAGCCGAAGCTAAAGCATTGAAACTTAAAGAATCTCCGACGCGTAATCCGCCAGGCGCGAGCGCTCGCCACGCGCCAGCGTCACGTGCCCGCTGTGCGCCCAGCCTTTGAAGCGGTCGACCACGTACGTCAGGCCCGAACTGCCTTCCGTCAGGTAAGGCGTATCGATCTGCGCGATATTGCCGAGACAGATGATCTTCGTGCCTGGACCCGCGCGCGTGACCAGCGTCTTCATCTGCTTCGGCGTCAGGTTTTGCGCCTCGTCGATGATCAGATACTTGTCCACGAACGTACGGCCGCGCATGAAGTTCATGCTCTTGACCTTCAGGCGCGAGCGGATCAGTTCCTGAGTCGCGGCGCGGCCCCATTCGCCGGCGGCGTCGTCGGTTTTCTGCAGGACTTCGAGGTTGTCGTCGAATGCACCCATCCACGGCTGCATTTTTTCCTCTTCCGTACCCGGCAGAAAGCCGATGTCTTCACCGACCGGCACCGTGGCGCGCGTCACGATGATCTCGTTGTAGCGCTTGTCGTCGAGCACCTGGGCAAGACCGGCCGCGAGCGCGACCAGCGTTTTGCCGGTGCCAGCCTGACCCAGCAGCGTGACGAAGTCGATCTCCGGATTCATCAGCAGGTTCAGCGCGAAGTTCTGCTCGCGATTGCGCGCCGTGATGCCCCACACGTTGTTCTTGTGGTGGCCGTAGTCGCGCAAGGTTTGCAGCAGCGCCGTCTTGCCGTTCAGCTCGCGCACCAGCGCATGAAACGTCGGCTCGCCGTTCTGCGGTTCCAGATAGACGAATTCGTTGACCAGCATCGAAGCGCAGAGCGGACCCGTCACGCGGTAATACGTGGTGCCGGTTTTGGTGTCCTGCCAGCTTTCCATGCCCTTCGCGTGCTTGGTCCAGAAATCCTGGGGCAGCGCGCGGATGCCCGAGTACAGCAGATCGCTGTCTTCGAGTACCTGGTCGTTGAAGTAGTCTTCCGCGGGCAGGCCGAGTGCATGCGCCTTGATGCGCATGTTGATGTCTTTCGACACCAGCACGACCTGGCGATCCATCCGGTCGCGCTGCAACGCCCGCACCACGCCGAGAATCTGGTTGTCGGCCTTGCCTTCCGGCAGACCTTCGACCGGCTCGATGGCGTTGAGCTTGGTCTGGAAGTACAGGCGCCCGGACGCCTCACGGCTGCCGAGACGCGCAAGTGAAATGCCGTCCGAGATGTTGCCGGCGTTCGCCACCAGCGCGTCCAGCGTGCGGCTCACCTGCCGCGCGTTGCGCGCGACTTCCGACATGCCCTTCTTGTGGTTGTCGAGTTCTTCCAACGTCATCATCGGCAGATAGACGTCGTGTTCCTCGAAACGGAACAGGCAGCTTGGATCGTGCATCAGCACGTTCGTGTCGAGCACGAAAAGCTTCTGCATTTCGAGCGGGTCTGCGGCTGCGCCGCGCTTCTTGCTGGTGCCGCGCGTGCTGGGTGCTACGGCTGCGGGCGTGCTGGCGGCCGGGTCTTTCGCGCTTGGCGCGCGCGCGACGACCGGTTGCGATTTGGCCGCAGGCGTAGGAACGACCGCTGGTTCGGCTTGCGGACGGGTAGCGGGAACCGGTTGCAGCAAGGCGGCGGTCTGCTTCGATTTGCGACCGCGCGCGCCTGCGTCGCGCGCCGGTGCGGCTTGCTCGGCGGATGCAGACGCAGCAGGGGAGGCCGACGATGCCGGCACGGGCCGCAACGTGGTCGCGGCATTGGCGGCGTGCGCCATCGGTGTGGCGACGTTCGCGCGGCCGTAATCGGCCGACTCTGCTGATTCCCCTCCGACTGCCTGTTTCTTCGCGGCGGAGCGCGCCGGCGTGGCGGCTTTGGCCTTGTATTCGTCAGGCGGCAGGAGATTGCCGAGCTTGCTGGGGGGGGTAGGCAAAGGCATGGTTTCCCTCGAATTAATCGGGTCACATTTCGTGCGCCGCCTGTCGCATTCTGCCGGTGCCAGTGAGTGCGCACGCAGTTTGCGCCCGGAGGCGCGCATTCGGTCTAGAGATGCCGGTTCGCCTGGTTTTCGATCGGCTCCTTAACGGAAGCGCGTGGCCGAGTGAACGCACGGCTCTGCGCAATTAAAAAAGCCGCCGCCCCGGCGTACGGGACAAGCGGCTCGCCTTCGGTTATCGCGTTGCGCCTCATGACTTCGACGGAGCCGACAAAACGGCCGTCAAGTCTGGCGCAGCGACGAAAAGTGTGGGGTGGACAGGCACTCATTGGAACCCAATATAACGCGCCTCAAAGCGCTTGTACAGCCTCCAGAATGTCATCGACATGCCCTGGCACTTTCACGCCGCGCCACTCCTGGCGCAGCACGCCTTCGGCGTCGATCAGGAACGTGGAGCGTTCGATCCCACGCACTTCTTTGCCATACATTTTCTTCAATTTCATGACGCCGAAGAGCGCACACAAGGTTTCTTCCGGGTCCGAGATCAACGGAAACGGCAGTTCGAGCTTTGCCTTGAAATTGTCATGGGAGCGCAGGCTGTCGCGTGACACGCCGAGAATTTCCGCGCCGGCTTTCCTGAACTTCGGATACAGATCGCGGAATTGCAGACCTTCGGTCGTGCAGCCCGGCGTGTTGTCCTTCGGGTAGAAATACAGCACCACCTTCTTGCCCCGCAGCTTGGACAGCGTGATCTCGCCACCGGTAGCGGGGGCGGTAAAGTCGGGGATGGGTTGGTCGACTGCGATGGGCACGAGGTTCTCCGGTTGTTATGGCCGACGCCGCAGCACTTGCAACTGCTGCGGCGTCGGCCTGGCATCGAGGCTTTCGGGGAGGGCGACTGGCGCGTGTGGTGGTCGCTCGCGCGGCGGCCGGGTCGTCAGTGCGGGCTATGGATTGGCCAGTCAGAGCTGGACAATCAACTCGCCGGAGCGGCCTGGAATTTCGCCCCACGTAACAGGGTACGATGGCAGCGTGCTGCGGTCCAGCGTGGCGTAGTAATCACCCATGGTCGCGAAGGTGTGGCCTTGCGCGCGCCAGCCTTCCAGCAACTGCTCGAAAATCGGTGCGAGCTTTTGTCCTTCGAGTTCCGCGTGCAGCGTGAACACCTGATCGTGCGGATTGTTTTCGGTGTGCTTCAACATCCATGCGGCGACGTTGTGCTCATCGACCCCATCCACACCCAGCACTTCGTCGAGCGTGGGCAGCGTGGTGGGCATCTGCACGTGCGACAGTTGCCGGCCGTCGACCACCGGCAGATACGGCGAGTGGCCGCGCCCGTCGGACGCGTAGTGCATGCCCCACGCGTCGATCTGCTCGAACGCATGTCCGTTCATCTGCCAGCCCGCCGCACCGTGCGTGACGGGCGGCGCGCCGAAGATCGCGACGAAGCGGTTGAAGCTCTTCTGCATCTGCTTCTCGGTCCACTCCTGGTCTTGCGAACGCACGTTGTCCTGCCAGTACACGTGGTCCCAGGTATGGATGCCGCATTCGAAACCGGCCTCGTGAATCGCGCGCATTTCCGCGGCGGTCTTCACGCCGATATCCGGGCCCGGCAGCAGCACGCCGTACATCAATTGCTTGATGCCGTAATGTTCGACCACCGAGGTGCGCGACACCTTCTTCAGAAAGCCCGGCCGCAACACGCGGCGCATCGCCCAACCGGTGTGGTCGGGCCCGAGGCTGAAGAGGAAAGTGGCGCGCGCCTTGAAGCGGTCGAAGATGCGCGCGAGATTCGGCACGCCTTCGCGGGTACCGCGCAGCGTGTCGACGTCGATCTTCAGGACGATACGAGCCAAGGATCAGGCCTTATTGTTGTTCGACGAGGGCGCGAGCTTCGGCGACGTGGCCGCGATACGCTTCGAAAATCTTGCGCAGCGCTTCGTCGAAGGTCGACTTCGGCGCCCAGCCGAGTTCCTGCATCGTGTTGTCGATCTTCGGCACGCGGTTCTGCACGTCCTGGTAGCCCGCACCGTAGTACGCGCCCGAGGACGTTTCGACCAGTTGCACCTTCTTGGCCAGCTCGGCGTATTCCGGGAATTCGGCGGCCAGCGTCAGCATCTTGTGCGCGAGCTCGCGCACCGAGAAGTTGTTGGTCGGGTTGCCGATGTTGTAGATCTTGCCCGTGGCGACGCCGTCCTTGTTTTCGATGATCTTCATCAGCGCGCCGATGCCGTCGTCGATATCCGTGAACGCGCGCTTTTGGGCGCCGCCGTCCACGAGGCTGATGTTCTCGCCGCGCACGATATGGCCGAGGAACTGCGTGACCACGCGCGAGCTGCCTTCCTTCGGCGTATAGATCGAATCGAGACCCGGGCCGATCCAGTTGAACGGACGGAACAGCGTGAAGTTCAGGCCTTCCATGCCGTAACCCCAGATCACGCGGTCCATCAACTGCTTCGAGCACGCGTAGATCCAGCGCGGCTTGTTGATCGGGCCGTACGACAGTTGCGACTCTTCCGGGTCGAACTGTTCGTCCGTGCACATGCCGTAGACCTCGGAGGTCGACGGGAACACGAGGTGCTTGCCGTACTTGACGGCCGAACGCACGATCGGCAGGTTCGCTTCGAAGTCGAGTTCGAACACGCGCAGCGGCTGCTTCACGTAAGTGGCGGGCGTGGCGATCGCGACCAGCGGCAGGATCACATCGCACTTCTTGACGTGATACTCGACCCACTCCTTGTTGATCGTGATGTCGCCTTCGAAGAAGTGCATCCGCTCATGGTTGATCAGGTCACCCAGACGTTCGGTTTGCATGTCCATCCCGAAGACTTCCCAATCGGTCGTTTCGAGAATGCGTTTGGACAGGTGATGGCCGATAAAGCCGTTCACACCCAGAATCAGGACTTTTTTCATGAGTAACGGGGAGTTTCGAGGGGAGTTTGGATGAGCCGGGCGAATTCGGCCGCGGTGACAACGGTTTCGTTGCCGTCATGCTGGTGCCGCAATTCGTGGATGGCGATCGAGCGACCGTCGCCGCATATCGCAAAAACGGCATTATCGCTTACGTGCAGGCCCGGGGGCAAATCCGAGCGAAGCGCGCCGGGCGTAGCCAGACGCGCGCGGGCGACGATGAAGCGGTGGCCTGCGATATCGGTGAATGCGCCGGGATAGGGCGGCGCGACCGCGCGGATCAGGTTGTAGACCTGTTGCGCGGGTTGCGTCCAATCGATCCGGCCGTCTTCCGGCTTGCGCCCGCCGTAGTAGCTGCCGTGCGTCAGATCGTTCGGCAGATGCGGCGCTTCGCCCGTCAGCAAGGCCGGCAGCACGCGCCACAGGGTCTGTTCCGCGGCCACCGTGACTTTGTCGAACACTTGCGCGGCGGTGTCGTCGGGCAGGATCGGCACCGGCGTTTGCGCGATGATCGCGCCCGCGTCGGGCTTGGCAGCCATTTCGTGCAGCGTCGCGCCGGTTTCGGTTTCGCCGTGGATCACCGCCCAGTTGGTCGGCACGCGGCCGCGGTACTTCGGCAGAAGCGAGCCGTGCATGTTGTAAGCGCCCCGTGCGGCGAGCGCCAGCAGGTCGACCGGCAACATGTGGCGGTAGTAGAACGAGAAGATGAAGTCCGGACGCGCGGCGCTGACCGCGGCGCGCAGTTCCGGGCCCTTCGGATCGGCCGGCGTAACGACGGGAATGCCGTGCTCGGCCGCAACCGAGGCGACGCTGCCGAACCAGATGTTTTCGGTCGGACTGTCCTCATGCGTGACGACCAGTGCCACGTCGACGCCACGCGCGAGCAGCACCTGCAGGCAGCGCACGCCGACGTTGTGATACGCGAATACGACGGCGCGCGGCTTCATGGATTCGGGCCCTGATCGATCAGCGGCGCGGCCTGCACGGCCTGCACGACCGCCTGACGCGGCGCTTCGGTCACGGTGGTGCCGTCGCGCTGCTCGAGAATCGTCTGCACCAGATAACGCGGACGCGCGCGCACCTGCTGATAAATCCGGCCGATGTATTCACCCAGCAGGCCCAACGCGAAGATGATCACGCCGAGCAGGAAGAAGATGACAGCGAACAGCGTGAACACACCTTGCACTTCCGCGCCGATGATGAAGCGGCGAATCAGCAGCAGCACGAACAGTGCCGCGGATCCGAGCGACAGGATCACGCCGATGAACGACAGCCATTGCAGCGGCACCACCGAGAAGCCGGTGACGAGGTCGAAATTCAAACGGATCAGCGAATACAGCGAGTACTTCGATTCGCCGGCAAAACGCTCTTCGTGCGCGACTTCGATCTCGACCGGGTTCTGCGCGAAGGTGTACGCGAGCGCCGGAATGAAGGTGTTGATTTCACCGCAGCGATTGATCGTGTCGATGATGTGCCGGCTGTACGCGCGCAGCATGCAGCCCTGGTCGGTCATCTTGATGCGCGTAATGCGCTCGCGCAGACGGTTCATCGCGCGCGACGCCTTGCGGCGCCACAAGCTGTCCTGGCGTTGCAGACGGATCGTGCCGACGTAGTCGTAGCCTTCGCGCATCTTGTTGACCAGCTTGGCGATTTCCTCCGGCGGATTCTGCAGGTCGGCGTCGAGCGTGATCACGATCTCGCCGCGCGACTGCTCGAAGCCCGCCAGAATCGCCATATGCTGGCCGTAGTTGCCGTTCAGCAGGATCACGCGGGTCGTGTCGGGCCGCGCGCGGAACTGCTCGGCGAGCAGGGCGGCGGATTTGTCGCGGCTGCCGTCGTTGATGAAGATCACTTCATAACCGGTGCCGAGCGCGTCGAGCGCCGGGTAGAGGCGCGCGAACAGCGCGGCCAGCCCGGCTTCCTCGTTGTACACCGGGATGATGATCGACACTTCCGGTGCGACGGCGCGATGTTCCGAATAAATCATTTCCGCTTATTTTCCGTATTGTTCGCAAATTTCATTGACCGCGCGGCAGACCCGCTCCACGTCGCCCTCGTTCATCAGCGTGAACAGCGGCAGCGTGACGGTGGTGGCGCCGTAGCGCTCCGCATGCGGGAACATGCCTTCCTTGAAGCCGCGCGCACGGTACAGCGAGAACAGGTGAATCGCCGGGTAGTGCACGCCCGAACCGATGCCGCGTTCCTTCAACTGGCCCATGAAGCCCGCGCGGTCGATCGACAGCTTTTCGAGCGGCAGCGTGATCTGGAACATGTGCCAGTTGCTGTTTTCGAAGTCGGCATACGGCAGGCCGATGCCCAGCTTGACCGCCGCGCCGCCTTCGAGCCCGGCGAAATAGGCGCGCACGAGCTTTTTGCGCTGTGCGAGGAAACGCTCCAGATGCGGCAGTTGGCCGAGGCCGACGCGCGCGGCGACGTCCGTCAGGTTGTACTTGCCGCCCAGCACGTCGCAGTCCATGCCGTCGAAGCCGGTGCGAGTGATGCCTTGCAGGCGGTACTTCTGCGCGAGGATCGCTTCTTCCTCGTTGTTCAGCACCAGTGCGCCGCCTTCGATCGAGGTCAGATTCTTGTTCGCGTGGAAGCTGAACGAGACCATATCGCCGAGTTTGCCGATGCGCTCGCCTTTCCACGTCGAGCCGAACGCCTGCGCGGCGTCTTCGATCACGCGCAGCTTGTGGGCGCGGGTGATTTCATACAGCCGGTCCATGTCGACCGGCAGGCCCGACAGATACACCGGAATGATCGCCTTGGTGCGCGGCGTGATGGCCTTTTCCAGCAGATCGAGGTCGATGTTGCGGGTGACCGGATCGATGTCGACGAACACCGGCGTCGCGCCGACTTCGTAGACCACATTGCTGGTCGCGACCCACGAGGCGGGCGTGGTGATGACCTCGTCGCCTTCGCCCACACCGGCGATACGCAGCCCGATTTCAAGCGTCGCGGTGCCGGAATTGAACGTGCGCACCGGACGGCCGCCGCAGAACTCGGACAACGCCGCTTCGAACTTCTGGTTCTGCGGGCCGGTCGTGATCCAACCGGAGCGGAGCACGTCGGCGACGCCCTGAATCGTCTCTTCATCGATCTCAGGTTTGACAAACGGCAAAAACGGGACTGTTGACTGGCTCATGAATGCTTCGCTCGATTGAAAGGGGCGCAACCCGAAGGGCGCGAAGTAGATCACAAACTACGCGCAAACCCAAGGCCACGACTAAAAAAGGGCGCAACCGCCAAGCTTACCGCGGCCAAGCTTACGTTTTACTTATCCGGCGACGATGCCCGGTTTTCCGCATCTTTTTCCGCCGGCATTTTCGCGGCGCGCGCATCAGTGCCGCGCAATAAACGGTAATAAATCGTGCCCGGCGCCGTGCTGCCGGGGCCGTGCCCGCCTAGCTGCGCGCCAGGACGACCACGCCGATCAGGATGACGCCGATCCCCACCAGCTTCTGTACCGACATCACTTCGCCGAATAGATACCACGCCGCGAACGCGTTGACGACGTATCCGAGCGACAACATCGGATAGGCGATCGACACGTCCACCCGCGAGAGTCCGATCACCCATACGCCCACGCTGATCACATAACAGGCCAGCCCGCCGATGATCGGCGGTTGGGTCGCGAGGCGAAAGGCGATGGGCAGGATGTTCGCACGGGTGAATTCGAAGTGTCCAACGGCATTCGTTCCGGCTTTGAGCAGCAACTGCGCACCGGCGTTCAACGTGACGCCTGCGAGGATACAAAAGAGCGAAATCGGGTTCATCGAACGGTCAGTTCCTGAGATGGGGTCATTGTTGTGGTTTTTCCACTGGTGCGGGTGCGTCGGGCGCCGGTGCGTTCTGCGCCGCAGCGTCGGATGCGGGCACCGCCACGGGCTTCGTCACCACCACCCGGCGCGAGTCGCGCGCGATCACCTGCATCGGCAGCCCCTCTTTGAGCAGCCTGTCGTAAGTGGACGGCGGGATCAGCGCGAGCGCATAGCGATCGGCCTTCCAGCGCTCGATCCACGCGTCGACCGTCGGCACCCATTTCTGCGGTTCGACGGATATGCCGAACGCCAGTTCGTCCGGATGTTCGACCATGATCATCGTGTGGTCGACGTAGAACGGCATCGTATGGTCGAGCACGCCGACCGAGTAGAACGGCGTATCGGCCGGCAACTTCGCGATTTCGGCTTTGATCGCGGGCGCGAGCGGCGCGCCGGAACTCAGGCGACCGAACACGTCGTGACCCGTGCCGGCGATCGTGCCGAGCAGCAGCCACGCCGCGCCAAAGCTCGCGACGGCGCCAAGGGTGCCGACGCGGCTGCGGCGGTTCAGCCACAGCGCGAACAGCGTGACCACGAAGGCGACGCCGAGCGCCGCCAGCACCCAGGTGCGGTATTCGACGTACAGCTCGGTCGGGTTGCGCGCGTTGCCGAAGCGCCCCATGAACATCGCGGCAAACGCGGCCACGACGAGAAACAACGCATAGCCGGCCAGATGGCGGCGCAACTGGTCACGTGTGACGAGCGGCAGGTACATGCCGACAAGCAGGGCGATCGGCGGCGCGATCGGCAGCGTGTACGAAAGCAGCTTGGAGTGAGAAGCGCTGAAGAACAGAAAGATGAACGCGGTCCATACCAGCATCAGCGTGACCGGCGCGAAGCCGTTCGGCTGGCGCGGCAAGCGCCACGCATGGCGCACGCTCTGGAAGGTCACCGACAACCACGGCAGGAAGCCGACCAGCAGCACCGGCACGAAATAGTAGAACGGCCCGGGGCGGTTCTGTTCAGGCGTCAGATAGCGCTTGAACTGTTGAACGATGAAGAAGAAGTTCAGGAATTCCGGGTTGCGCTGCTGCACGAGTACGAACCACGGCGTGACGATCGCGAAGAACACGATCAGGCCGCCGATCAGATGCAGACGCTTCCATACGGCCCAGTCGCGTGCGACGAGGGTGTACAGCACCAGCACCGCACCCGGCAGGATCACGCCGACGAGGCCCTTGGACAGCACCGCCAGCGCCATCGCCCCCCAGCACACCCACATCCATGCCCGCACGTTGGCCGTCGGCAGGTTGGGGCGCTGCGCCAGCAGCAGCGCGCAGAGCGTCAGCTCCATCCAGAACGACAGGCCCATGTCGAGCGTGTTGAAGTGGCCCATCAGGTTCCAGTACGGCGACGTGGCCAGCGCGATCGCCGCGAACACGCCGGTCGCCGCATTGAACACGCGCGCCCCGGTGAAGCCGATCAACAGCACGCCGGCAAAGCCCGTCAGCGCGGTGTAGAGCCGCGCCTGCCATTCGCCGATGCCGAACCACGCGAACGTGAGCGCGTTGAGCCAGGTTTGCAGCGGTGGCTTCTCAAAATACTTGTAGCCGTTGTAGCGCGGCGTGATCCAGTCGCCGGTGACGAACATTTCGCGCGCCATTTCGGCGTAGCGGCCTTCGTCGCTCGGCAGCAGATGCCGCCAGCCGAGCGGCACGAACCAGATTACGGCGAGGGCCAGCACCAGCAGCAGGATCGTGGTGCGGTTGAGCGGTAGCCTCGTCGGCGTATCGTTCATGAATTTCAACCTTTTTGGCGACGCCGCGTGGGCAGCGAGGCAGTGTTATTTGAAAATGGCGATCGCCAGCATGGCGCCAATGGCGCGCAGTGTACGTTATCGGCCGTGGCGCGGCCAGGGCGCGCGGCCGGTCCGGCGATGCGCACGCGGCGGCTGCCATGCCCGACGGCCGGTGCCGGCACGTCAGGCAAACACCCGCTGCTCGGCGCCACTAGGCTTCGATCAGCAACGCGGCCGCGACCTTGCGGCCCTCGGCCATCAGAATGTTGTAGGTGCGGCAGGCGGCCTTGAAGTCCATCGTTTCGACGCCGATGCGTTTGGCGGTGAGCGCGGCGGTCAGGCGCGGATGGGGGAAGCGCAGCCTCTCACCGCTGCCGAATATGACCACTTCGGGCGCGGCGTCCACCAGCATGGCGAAGTGCTCGGCGCTCAGGTCTTCGAACGAGGAGACAGGCCAAGGGATGACGGGGGCTTCCGGCAGCAGGAGAATGCTGCCGACGTGGCGCACCAGATTGATTTCGACATAGCCGGCGCCGTAACCGGTGACGGTGTTGAGGGCGCCGCTGGAATCCTGATGTAATTTCAAATTCGTTTTCCGAAGTCGTCGTGAGACATCATGCGTGTTGGCGGCCTGACCTGGCAGAACGGAAGCAGGGCGGTTTGACGCGAGCGGGACACGCGAGTGGCACAGCGAGTGACACAGAAGCGGCCGAAAAGGCTTGCCGATGCGGTTGGTGCATTGCGGAAGTCGGCCAAAATCCGCTAAATTATAACTTTTTAGCCGCCTTGCGGCGCCCCTCGCTCAAGTGCCACCTCATGTGCTGTCATAAGCCGCCCTGAGGGCACGGGCGCGGCCCATCGGCTACCTGCCCTGGTTCTGCCCGCATTTCGTCTGCTTTTCTCGTCTCTGGCGGACGTGCCGCGTCATAATTCCCCGTATCGGCGGACTTGCCCGGGTCCCGGTTTTTCCGCCCCCGCTTGTTCGCCCAAGCCCATCAACAGGATGAAGTGCCCGCCGTGAAACCGATTCTCAAATCCAACAAGTTGTTGAATGTCTGCTACGACATTCGCGGGCCTGTCCTCGAACATGCGAAACGGCTCGAAGAAGAGGGCCACCGCATCATCAAGCTGAACATCGGCAATCTCGCGCCGTTCGGCTTCGACGCGCCGGATGAAATCATCCAGGACATGATCCTGAATCTGCCGGGCTCGTCCGGCTACTCGGATTCCAAGGGGGTGTTCGCCGCGCGCAAGGCGATCATGCATTACACGCAGCAAAAGGGTGTGCATGGCGTCGAACTGGACGACATCTACATCGGCAATGGCGCCTCCGAGCTGATCGTGATGGCGCTGCAGGGCCTGCTGAACGACGGCGATGAAGTGTTGCTGCCCGCGCCTGACTACCCGCTGTGGACCGCCGGCGTAAGCCTGTCGGGCGGCACGCCGGTGCATTACATCTGCGACGAATCGAATAGATGGATGCCCGATCTGGACGACATTCGCGCGAAAATCACGCCGAATACTCGTGCGCTCGTCGTCATCAATCCGAACAACCCCACCGGCGCGCTCTACTCGGACGAACTGCTGCTCGGCCTGATCGAGATCGCCCGCCAGCACGGCCTCGTGATCTTTGCCGACGAGGTCTACGACAAGATCGTCTATGACGGCAAGAAGCACACGTCGATGGCCGCGCTCTCCGAGGACGTGCTCACCGTCACGTTCAACAGCCTCTCGAAGAGCTACCGCTCGTGCGGCTACCGCGCCGGCTGGATGTTCATCTCGGGCCTGACCGGCGAGAACCGCCGCAATGGCAAAGACTACTTCGAAGGGCTCGGCATTCTGGCCTCGATGCGCCTGTGCCCGAACGTGCCCGGCCAGTACGCGATCCAGACCGCGCTCGGCGGCTATCAGAGCATCAACGACCTGATCGTGCCGAGCGGGCGCCTGTACAAACAGCGCGAACTCGCGTACGACATGCTGACGGCCATCCCCGGCGTGAGTTGCGTGAAGCCCGAGGCGGCGCTGTATATGTTCCCGCGCCTCGACCCGAAGATTTATCCGATCAAGGACGATCAGCAGTTCATCCTCGACCTTCTGCTGGAAGAGCGCGTGCTGCTGGTTCAAGGCACCGGTTTCAACTGGAAGACGCCGGATCACTTCCGCGTCGTGTTCCTGCCGAACGTGGACGACCTCGCGGATTCGATCAACCGGATCGCGCGCTTCCTCGACGGCTACCGCAAACGCCACACGGCTTGAGATGGACGGCGCGCCCGGCGCGCGCCGCTGCCAGCCCCAGTTTCCTTTTAATCCCTTACTCGAAAACACACGCTGCATGGAACCGATCAAAGTTGGACTGCTGGGCTTCGGCACGGTAGGCAGCGGCACCTTCACGGTACTGCGCCGCAATCAGGAAGAAATCAAACGCCGCGCGGGCCGCGGCATTGAGATTGCGCGCATTGCCGTGCGCAATCCCGCCAAGGCGACCGCGGCGCTCGGCAGTGAAGCCGGCACTGTGGCGCTGACCGATGACTTCAACGCGGTGGTCGACGATCCGTCGATCGATATCGTGGCGGAAATGATCGGCGGCACGGGCGTGGCACGCGACCTTGTCCTGCGCGCGATCAAGAATCGCAAGCATGTGGTGACAGCCAACAAGGCGCTGCTCGCCGTGCACGGTACGGAGATTTTCGAAGCGGCGCGCGCCAACGGCGTGATGGTGGCGTTCGAGGCGGCGGTGGCGGGTGGCATTCCGATCATCAAGGCGCTGCGCGAAGGGCTCACGGCCAATCGCATCCAGTACATTGCCGGCATCATCAACGGCACGACGAACTACATCCTCTCGGAGATGCGCGACCGCGGGCTCGATTTCGCGACCGCGTTGAAAGCCGCGCAGGAACTGGGTTACGCCGAAGCCGATCCGACCTTCGACATCGAGGGCGTGGACGCCGCCCATAAGGCGACAATCATGAGCGCGATCGCGTTCGGTGTGCCGGTGCAGTTCGACAAGGCGTACGTCGAAGGCATTAGCAAACTGGCTGCAATCGACATCAAATACGCTGAAGAACTCGGCTACCGCATCAAGCTGCTTGGCATCTCGCGCCGTACGGACAAGGGCATCGAATTACGCGTGCATCCCACGCTGATTCCGGAAAAACGCCTGCTGGCGAACGTGGAAGGCGCGATGAACGCGGTTGTCGTGCACGGCGACGCGGTTGGCTCCACGCTGTACTACGGCAAGGGCGCGGGCGCGGAGCCGACGGCATCCGCCGTGGTGGCCGACCTGGTCGACGTGACACGTCTGCATACGGCGGACCCGGAGCATCGCGTGCCGCATCTGGCGTTCCAGCCGGACAGCCTGTCGAGCACACCGATCCTGCCGATCGACGAAGTGACGAGCGGCTACTACCTGCGCCTGCGCGTGGCTGACGTGACGGGCGTGCTGGCCGACATCACGCGCATTCTGGCGGATCGGGGCATTTCGATCGACGCGCTGCTGCAGAAGGAATCGGAGCAGGTCGACGCGAACGGCAAGGGCGAAACCGACATCATCCTGATTACGCACGAAACGGTTGAAAAGAACGTCAACGCGGCGATCAAAACGATCGAAGCGCTGAAGACCGTTGTCTCGCAAGTCACGAAGCTGCGCATGGAAGCGCTGAACTAGGCCGAATATGAACTACCTCTCTACGCGCGGCGCCGGAGCCGGCGAGCGCCATACGTTTTCCGACATTCTGCTGGGCGGTCTTGCGAAAGATGGCGGCCTGTACCTGCCGGCCGAATATCCGCGCGTCACGGCCGACGAACTGGCGCGCTGGCGCACGCTGCCGTACGCGGATCTCGCCTTCGAAATCCTGTCGAAATTCAGCGACGACATCCCCGCCGAAGACCTGCGCGCCCTGACGCGCAAGACCTACACGGCTAAGACGTATTGCCACGTGCGCGACGACGAAAGCGCCGCGCAGATCACACCGCTGAAGACGCTGGGCGTCGAGAACGGCGCGCCGCTGTCGCTGCTGGAACTGTCGAACGGTCCGACACTCGCGTTCAAGGACATGGCGATGCAGTTGATCGGCAACCTGTTCGAGTACGCGCTGGCCAGACACGGCGAGACGCTGAACATTCTGGGCGCAACGTCGGGCGACACCGGCAGCGCAGCGGAATACGCGATGCGCGGCAAAAAGGGCATCAGCGTGTTCATGCTCTCGCCGCACAAGAAGATGAGCGCGTTCCAGACCGCGCAGATGTACAGCCTGCAGGACCCGAATATTTTCAACATCGCGGTCGAGGGTGTGTTCGACGACGCCCAGGACATCGTGAAGGCGGTTTCGAACGACCACGCGTTCAAGGCGAAGTACAAGATCGGCACAGTCAACTCGATCAACTGGGCGCGCGTGGTGGCGCAAGTCGTGTACTACTTCAAGGGCTACTTTGCCGCGACGAAGTCGAACGACGAGCGCGTGTCGTTCACGGTGCCGTCGGGCAATTTCGGCAACGTATGTGCGGGCCACATCGCCCGCATGATGGGTTTGCCGATCGAGAAGCTGGTGGTCGCGACGAACGAAAATGACGTGCTCGACGAATTCTTCCGCACCGGCATTTACCGCGTGCGCAAGGCGGCAGAGACATACCACACGAGCAGCCCGAGCATGGACATTTCGAAGGCTTCGAACTTCGAGCGTTTCGTGTTCGACCTGCTGGGCCGCGACCCGGCGCGCGTGCTTCAACTGTTCCGCGACGTCGAAGAGAAGGGCGGTTTCGACCTGGCGGCGAGCGGTGATTTTGCGCGCGTGAAGGAATTCGGTTTCGTGTCGGGCCGCAGCAGCCACGAGGACCGTGTGGATGCGATCCGCGACGTCTTCGAGCGTTACGACACGATGATCGACACGCACACGGCAGACGGCCTGAAGGTAGCGCGCGAGCATTTGCAAGCGGGCATTCCGATGATCGTGCTGGAGACGGCGCAACCGATCAAGTTCGGCGAAACGATCCGCGAAGCGCTGCTACGCGAACCGGAGCGCCCAGCCGCATTCTCGGGCCTGGAATCGCTGCCGCAGCGATTCGAAGTGCTACCGGCGGACGTACAGCGCGTAAAGGACTTCATCGTCGCGAACACGGGCGAGTAACACCGTGAGTATCGAGCGCGACAGCGTCGCGCTCGATACGACGGGCGACGGGTGAGATTGGTTTGAAGAAGTGCTCTTCGGCGCGCGCAGCGCCGCCGGAAGAATGACGCCCTTGTCACTGGCGCATGCAGGTGCACGAACACAGATTCCAGATGCACCACTACCCCGTGTAAACTACGGGCCCCGCTTAGCAGGAGTGGTTTGAGCCGCTTTCTTTTGCCTACTTTTCTTTGCGGCATGCAAAAAAAAGTAGGTGCCGCCCCGCACAGGGGCAACGCTAATAGACCACTAACAAAACAAGGAAAGGCACAAAAACCAGATCAAGGAACGGCCAGCGCCGAAGGCAAAAAAACCACCATAACACCCACCCACCACCGTCCACCAAGTTCGACCGCTACAATATTCTTTTAACCAGCGGCTTCGAGACCAGAAGATGTCCACCCCAACGCCCCGCGCCCCGATGCTCTCCACTGCCGAAGCGTTGGCGACCCTGCTCAGCGCAGCGAGCCCGATCACCGGCACGGAATCGATCCCCACGTTAGACGCGCTCAACCGCGTGCTATCAGCAGACGTTACGTCGCCGCTCGACGTCCCCCCCATGAACACCAGTTCAATGGACGGCTACGCGATCCGCGCAGAAGATCTGGCAACCGATGGCAACCGCCGCCTGCCGGTCTCGCAACGCATTCCAGCCGGCCACGCGCCCGAGCCGTTAAAACCCGGCACGGCAGCCCGCATCTTCACCGGCGCTACGGTGCCGCCGGGCGCCGACGCCATCGTGATGCAGGAGCAAACCGAGGCCGCCGGCAACGAGGTCACGATCCTCCACAACCCAGCACCCGGCGAATGGATCACCGCCCAAGGCGCCGACATCCGTAACGGTTCGACCATCCTTCCAGCGGGCACGCGCCTGACGCCGCAGGCATTGGGACTCGCCGCGTCGGTCGGCTGCGCCGAACTCCAGGTGCGCCGCCGAGTAAAAGTCGCCGTATTCTTCACCGGCGACGAATTGACCATGCCTGGCGAACCGCTGAAACCCGGCGCGATCTACAACTCGAACCGTTTCACGCTGCGCGGGCTGCTGGAAAAACTAGGCTGTGAAGTCACCGACTACGGCATCGTCCCCGATAAACTCGACGCGACCCGCGCGACGTTGCGCGAAGCCGCGCAAGCGCACGATCTGATCCTCACCTGCGGCGGCGTGTCGGTCGGCGAGGAGGATCACGTCAAGCCGGCAGTCGAGGCGGAGGGGCGCCTGTCGATGTGGCAGATCGCGATGAAACCCGGCAAGCCACTCGCCTTCGGCGCGGTGCGCCGTGCCGCGCAGCAGACCGATGCGGCTGCGTCAGCCGAAACCTTCTTCATCGGCCTGCCGGGCAATCCGGTTTCCAGCTTCGCGACCTTTTTGCTGTTCGTTCGCCCGTTCGTCCTGCTTCTGGCCGGCATGCAGACGGTGGCGCCGCGCGCGCTGTCGTTGCGCGCGGATTTCACGCAGAAGAAGGCCGACCGGCGCAACGAATTTCTGCGCGCGCGTATCAATGCGGCCGGCGGCCTCGATCTGTTTCCTAATCAGAGCTCGGCCGTGCTGACATCGACCGTGTGGGGTGACGGCCTGATCGACAATCCGCCGAACCACGCGATCAGCGCCGGTGAGACCGTGCGTTTCATCCCCTTTTCCGAATTGCTGAACTGAGGCCGGCAAAGCCGGCGGTTTCCCGATGAAGATTCAACTCCGATATTTTGCAAGCGTGCGCGAAGCGCTCGACACCGCCGACGAAACGGTCGATCTGCCGGACGGCATCTCGACCGTCGGCGACGTGCGCGCCTGGTTGCGCGTGCGCGGCGGCACCTGGGCTGACACCCTTGCCGAAGGCCGCGCGCTGCGCATGGCCTGCAATCACGTGATGACTGATGCCGGCGCACGCGTCACCGAAGGTTGCGAGGTCGCGTTCTTTCCACCCGTCACCGGCGGTTGAGACGCGTCGAATCGTCGCTAAAAAACCCGCCAGATCACGCTAAACCTCGCCAAGCCGCCTAGGAGCCAGAGATGCCCGTTCGCGTCCAGACGGAAGACTTCGACCTCACTGCCGAGGTCGCCGCGTTGCGCGCGCGCAATCCGAAGATCGGCGCGGTGGCCTGTTTTGTCGGCACCGTGCGCGACCTGAACGACGGCAGCACGGTCGAAACCATGGAGCTCGAACACTATCCGGGCATGACGGAGAAGTCGCTGGAAGCGATCGTCGTGAGCGCGCGCGAGCGTTGGCCGGGAATCGAAGTGCTGATCGTGCACCGGGTCGGCAAGCTGTATCCACTCGACCAGATCGTGCTGGTGGCGACCACCGCCGCGCATCGGGGCGATGCCTTCGCGTCGTGTGAGTTCGTGATGGACTACCTGAAGACCCAGGCGCCGTTCTGGAAGAAAGAGAAAACCGAAGAGGGCGAGCGCTGGGTGGATGCCCGCGTCGCCGATGACGCGGCGCTGGCCCGGTGGGGTATCGAGTCGGGTAACCAGGAAGAGGATTAGGAGGGCGCCGGTTTTAGGTCCCGAAGCTGACCGGGCGGCGCGCCCAGAACGCTTCAGCGCATCTTCAGTGCAAGTTCGGGTACCTGCGCGTCATGGCCTACGTGCGGCCCTGAGACACCGCTTGGGCACCGCCGTCAGTCAGTCTTCGCCTTGCCGATGATCCTCGTCGGGAACGGCTCACCCCGTCGCCGCGTCGAGGCTCCCGGCGCATGCGGTTCGTGCGGGTCATCGTCGCGCGGACGCTTCGGCGCGACGCGCTCCAGCAACGCCTGCTGCTCCGCCGGAATCTGGTAATCCCAGCCAAAGCGGCTCAACTGCAAACTCTGCGCGATACGCAGCGCCGGCTCCATGAAGCGCACCGCGGCAGCCGGCTGATAGCGCGACTCCACCGTATCCAGAAACAGATACAGCCAGCGGCTGAAATGCTGCGGCTCGACGCCCTCGAGCGGCTGATGCGCCTGCTGCACATTGCCGCGGTATTGCTTCGCGCCCAGCACAAGACTGCCCCAGAACGTGCACATCTTGGGCAAGTGGTCGTCCCAACGGCCCGCCAGCGTCGCCTCGAACACGGGGCCCAGCAGCGGATCGGCGCGCACGCGGTCGTAAAAGCCGTAGACGAGCTCGCGAATATTCGCCTCAGTAGGTTCGGCGGCGCGCTCGACAACCGGTGCGGCGGGAAAAGAGGGATTCATGCAAATTCCAGATAATGTCGTTATTCATTATGAATCGCCACATGGCGCCACAGACCGTCAGGAATGACCTCAAACTGTGTCCAAACAAAAGGAAGTAGGCCACGAATGCCCCGCTTTTCGTATGAATGGCCCGTGCGGGAAACGTTACCATTACTGCCGAAAGACAAACACCGACCGTCAGCGCAAAATAAGAAAACATGCGTAGCGCCAGCATCTTATGGCGAAGCGACGGCTCCCGGCAACCCTTGCATCGACGCGGTTATCCCCCGGATCGCGGCTTGCGCTCATCGTGGCACCTGCACTTATGAGACTGACCGACTATACGGATTACTCACTACGCGTCCTGCTGTACCTCACCGTCCGCGGTGAAGGGTTATCGACCATTCAGGACATCTCGGACGCGTACGGGATATCCAAGAACCATTTGATGAAGGTGGTGCAGCAACTCGGTGAACTCGGCTGGGTCGAGACGGTGCGCGGGCGTAACGGCGGGCTGCGGCTCGCTGAACAGACCAGTGCGCTGACCGTGGGTGAGATCGTGCGGGCCACGGAAAGCGACTTTGCGCTGGTCGGCTGCTTCCCGGACCAGCAAAACGAGCGCCGGGCCTGTGTCATTACATCGCACTGCGGACTGCGTGGCGTGCTCGAGGCGGCGCGCAACGCCTTCCTCGCCGAACTCGATCGTCACACCATCGGCGAGGTTGCAGAGCCGCACGGCCCGCTGGCTGCGCTGCTGGGTTTGAGCACCGTCATCCCGATCGTGCCGGTCGCTTCTGCTGGCGGCGCCACGCCGGCTTCCTGAAACCTGCGGGCAAGTTCTCGCGCGTCAAATGTTAAATAGTTGTTGCTGATTGCAAAAAAGCGCTTGAAACCTGCGTAAAACGCCTCAATTTGGTGGTAATTGAAATTGGAGGTCTCTTGATGAGAATCGACAAACTTACTACTAAATTCCAGGAAGCACTGGCCGACGCGCAGAGTCTGGCCGTTGGTCACGACAATCAATACATCGAACCGGTTCATGTCCTCTCGGCGCTCGTCGCCCAGCAGGACGGGTCGGCGCGTTCGCTGCTCTCGCGTGCCGGCGTGCATGTCCAGGCGCTGCAAACCGCGCTGAACGATGCCATCACGCGCCTGCCGCAGGTACAGGGCACCGACGGCAACGTGCAGATCGGCCGCGAACTGACCGGCTTGCTGAACCAGGCGGACAAGGAAGCACAAAAACTCAACGACACGTTCATCGCGAGCGAGATGTTCCTGCTCGCGGTTGCCGACGACAAAGGCGAGGCCGGGCGTCTGGCGCGCCAGCATGGCCTGTCGCGCAAGTCGCTGGAAAGCGCGATCGCGGCGGTGCGCGGCGGTTCGCAAGTGCATAGCCAGGACGCCGAAAGCCAGCGTGAAGCGCTGAAAAAGTACACCGTTGACCTGACCGAGCGTGCGCGGGCCGGCAAGCTCGACCCCGTGATCGGCCGCGACGACGAAATTCGCCGTTCGATCCAGATCCTGCAACGCCGCACCAAGAACAATCCGGTGCTGATCGGCGAGCCGGGCGTGGGCAAGACCGCGATCGTCGAAGGCCTCGCGCAGCGTATCGTCAACGGCGAAGTGCCGGAAACGCTCAAGGGCAAGCGCGTGCTGTCATTGGACATGGCGGCGTTGCTGGCCGGCGCGAAGTACCGCGGCGAGTTCGAAGAACGCCTGAAGGCCGTACTGAGCGACATCGCGAAAGACGAAGGCCAGACCATCGTCTTCATCGACGAAATTCACACGATGGTCGGTGCGGGCAAGGCCGAAGGCGCAATGGACGCCGGCAACATGCTCAAGCCGGCGCTTTCGCGCGGCGAACTGCATTGCGTCGGCGCCACCACGCTCGATGAATATCGCAAGTACATCGAAAAAGACGCCGCGCTCGAGCGCCGCTTCCAGAAGGTGCTGGTCGACGAACCGTCGGTCGAAGCGACCATCGCGATCCTGCGCGGTTTGCAGGAAAAGTACGAGCTGCATCACGGCGTCGACATTACCGACCCGGCGATCGTCGCGGCAGCCGAACTGTCGCATCGCTACATCACGGATCGTTTTTTGCCGGACAAGGCCATCGACCTGATCGACGAAGCCGCTTCGAAGATCAAGATGGAAATCGACTCGAAGCCGGAAGAGATGGATCGGCTCGACCGTCGTTTGATCCAGTTGAAGATCGAGCGCGAAGCCGTCAAGAAGGAAAAGGACGAAGCGTCGCAAAAGCGTCTGCAACTGATCGAAGAAGAAATCGAGCGGCTGGATCGCGAATATTCGGACCTCGAAGAAATCTGGACCGCGGAAAAAGCGGCGGTGCAGGGCAGCGCGCAGTTGAAGGAAGACATCGAAAAAACGCGTGCGGAAATCGTTCGCTTGCAGCGTGAAGGCAAGCTGGAGAAGGTCGCCGAGTTGCAGTACGGCAAGCTGCCGGGTCTTGAAGCGCAGTTGAAGGAAGTGACCCAGGCCGAAGCGAAGGAGCAGAACAACCCGACGCGTCCGCGTCTGTTGCGCACGCAGGTCGGCGCGGAAGAAATCGCTGAAGTCGTCTCGCGTTCCACCGGCATTCCGGTGTCGCGCATGATGCAGGGCGAGCGCGAAAAACTGCTGCAGATCGAAGAGAAGCTGCACGACCGCGTGGTCGGTCAGGACGAAGCGATCACCGCGGTGGCGGATGCGATTCGCCGTTCACGCGCGGGTCTGGCGGATCCGAACCGGCCGTATGGCTCGTTCCTGTTCCTTGGGCCGACCGGCGTGGGTAAGACCGAGCTGTGCAAGGCGCTGGCGTCGTTCCTGTTCGATTCGGAAGATCATCTGATCCGCATCGACATGAGCGAGTTTATGGAGAAGCATAGCGTCGCGCGTTTGATCGGCGCGCCGCCGGGCTACGTCGGCTACGAGGAAGGGGGTTACCTGACCGAAGCGGTGCGCCGCAAGCCGTACAGCGTGATCCTGCTCGACGAAATCGAGAAGGCGCATCCGGACGTGTTCAACGTCCTGCTGCAAGTGCTCGACGACGGCCGCATGACCGACGGCCAGGGTCGTACCGTGGACTTCAAGAACACGGTGATCGTGATGACGTCGAACCTCGGTTCGCAGGTGATCCAGGCGATGGTCGGCGAGCCGCAGGAAGCGGTGAAGGACGCGGTCTGGGAAGAAGTGAAGCTGCACTTCCGGCCCGAGTTCCTGAACCGGATCGACGACGTCGTGGTGTTCCATGCGCTCGACCGTTCGAACATCCAGTCGATCGCGCGGATTCAGTTGCAGCGTCTGCATGAACGGCTTGCCAAGCTCGACATGCAACTGGTGGTGTCGGACGCGGCGCTCGAGCACGTCGGCAAGGTCGGCTACGATCCGCTGTTCGGGGCGCGGCCGCTGAAGCGCGCAATCCAGCAGGAGATCGAGAACCCGGTCGCCAAGCTGATACTCGCCGGCAAGTTCGGTCCGAAGGATGTGATTCCGGTCGAAGTGGAAGACGGCAAGCTGGTGTTCGACCGCGTCGTGCATTAAGTGGTGTTCTAGTCACCCCTGCGGCGCGTATCGCAGCTCCGACAGGGCGGACGTGGTGAACTGCCCCTGGCGGACGAATGAAAAAAGGGCAACGAATCAAGATTCGTTGCCCTTTTTATTTGCCGCGGTGCGCCCGGATCAGCGCGGCGGCGGCCGATACGTTCGGCGTTACGCGTTGCCCTTGCCGAACAGCGACGACAGACTGCCGAGCGCGCCGAGCACGCTGCTCGCGTTCACCTGGCCCTCGGCGGGCACTTCACCATTGGGCGTCGCCGCGTTGACGACGTGCGGCAGAATCTGTGACAGCAGACCGGTGACCTGATCCGGTTGCACGCCGGCCTTCGCCGCAAGGTTGGTGACGACGTCCGACCCAAGCACGCTGTGCAGGGCGTCGGGCGAGATCGCCTGATTCTCGCCGTTGCTGACCCACGACGACACGACGTCGCCGAGGCCCTTTTCCTTGAAGCTGCTGATCAGGCCGTTCAGGCCGCCCGGCTGGTTGTTGACGAATTCCAGCGCGGCTGAAACGAGGGCTTGCTGGCCACCGCCTTCAGGCGATTTGCCAACCAGGGAACCGATAGTGTCGAGTAGGCTCATGACGGTCTCTCTTGAATGCCGACCCGTGTTTGACGAGTCAGCGGGTGAAAACGCCGCGCGGTCGCGCGGCGCCGGTGGAAGGAAGGTAGACGGAAGCGGGGCCGCGCTTATGTGTGCATCACGCGCGCATCGCGCGTGACCGGCGAGGCCGCCATGCGGCCGGTACTCAACTCGATTTACGCCCCGCCAGAGGCTGCCGCAGCCGATGCAGCCTTGCTCTTCTTCGCCTTCTTCTTCGAAGCCTTGGTGCCGGATGCGTCGGCCGGCGCGCTGGCAGCGGCCGCTGTGGCCGGCGCGGAAGCAGCCGCCGCGTCGGACGCCGCGGCCTTGCTCTTCTTCTTCGACTTCGACGCTTTGGTGCCGGATGCCTCGGTAGGCGCAGCCGGTGCCGCTGGTGTTGTTGTCGCGGCCGCGGTAGTCGCCGCAGGAGCGGCCGCAGGCGCCGCCTTGGTGCTGGCGGTGCTACTGGATTTCGAGGCAGCCTTGGCGCCCGTAGGCGGCGTGGACGAGCCGTTGATCGTCAGACCGGCTGCTTCGAGATTGGTCACCGATTTGGTGCCGATGCCTTTGACGCGGGTGGCGAGATCATCGGCATCCTTAAACGGGCCGTTCTTGCTGCGTTCGTCGATGATCGCTTTCGCATGCACCGGCCCGATACCCTTGACCGATTCGAGCGCCGCCTGATCGGCGGAATTTACTTCGACGGCTGCCGCAAATCCGGCCGACAGCGACAAAGCCAAAGCAACGCAAAGCATCAAAAGCTTCTTCAGCATGGCAAGCACTCCATTGAGGGCAAAAAAAGTTAGCCGCAAAGGGAAAACTCGGGACGACGCACCTTGTCAGCAGGCGCTGCGCTTAAGCATAGAACAAATTGCGCGCCCTTATTTGCGAACGCCGACGATTTATACCGATCGATTCATGACAAGTAAATCAGGCTGGACAATATTTGAAGCTTTTGCCTGGTGATTAAGCAGTTATGAGTTTATCGATCCACCGTAAATAATGACAAGGCGGATAAATGACAGCACCTTCCACTTGACTTAGAGTGCACTCGAAGTCCTAACCTGAGTTCCGTCATGTCGAAAATGTCAAAAGCACTCACCATCGGCGAGGTCGCCGGAACGATCGGCGTCTCCACCCATACGCTGCGTTATTACGAGCAGGCCGGCCTGATTCGGGCGGTCGGGCGCACGCAGGCGGGGCATCGCCTGTATTCGCCGGCCGATCTCGACTGGCTGCAGATCGTGATGCGCCTGAAGGCGACCGGTATGCCGATCGCTGGGATGCAGGCGTTCGCGGCACTGCGGACAGAAGGTCAGTCTACGGTGGGTGAGCGCCGCGACTTGCTGGTGGCGCATCGGGATGCCGTTTTGGCGCGGATCGCCGAGTTGCAAAGCAATCTCGGCGCGATCATCGACAAAATCGCTTACTACGAAGCATCTGCGCAGCAAACCGTTGAGCGGACGCCCGCCGCGAGCAATCCGACACGACAGATCGACGAAACCCAATCACTTTCGCATTCGGACAAGGACTCACCATGGAACACGCACAAAACGATCGCTACACCCGAGGCTGGGACAAACTGAAGGAAATCGACGGCTCGACCGGCGAGCAGGTGATCGCCGCGCTTGCGCCGATCGCGCCGGATTTCGGACGCCTGGTGATCGAATTCGGCTTCGGCGATATCTACAGCCGGCCGCAACTCGACCTGCGCGCCCGCGAGATCGCGACGATTGCATCGCTGGCGACGCTCGGTTGTGCGCAACCGCAGTTGAAGGTGCATATCGAGGCAGCGTTGAACGTCGGCTGCACGCGCGAGGAGATCGTCGAGGTGTTCATGCAGATGGCGCTCTATGCGGGCTTCCCGGCGGCGCTGAACGCGCTGTTCGCGGCGCGGGAGATTTTCGAGCGGCGCGATCTGGCGTTGGAGGAGCGGCAGGCACCGAAAGAGGCGCAGGCGGCTTGAGACAAGAGAGAAGGGCGGGCGGCTGCCGGGTGCGGCCGTTTTTTACAGCGTCCAACATGCAACTAACGGTCCGCTATCGCATGCCACTTCGACGTCGCGCTGCGGATATGGCCGGAAAACCCAGCTAGCATGGGTGGGGCTTTTCCGGCGGTCTTGCACGCCAACTCCCACGATCCGGTCGAATGCTCCCGGCAAGCCCGGCAAGGGCAGCAAGCCGATTGAGCCCAACAAGCCTCCTCAAGCCGCCGAATCCACCCTGACCACCGCCTCGGCACCCAAATACCGCTTGCTCACACCACGCCAGTACAACAGCAAACCGATGCCGGCAATCGCCAGGCTCGCCGTATTGGCGACCCAGAAGCCGCGCGCGCCGGTCAGCCATTCCGGCGTAAAACCCGTGACATTAAATCCGAGCAGATACCCGCCGCCGAGCCCCACGCCCCACAGCGCAACCGCATAGATAACGGTCGGTACGACCGCCACCTTGTACGCACGCAGCACGAACGCGGTGGTGATCTGCAACGCATCGAACAGGTGATAGCACACGACGATCAGCACCAGCGGCATCGCCGCCGCCGCGACCTGCGCGTTCGGCGTATAGCCTTCGATCACGTACGGCCGCAGCACCAGCACGATCACGCCGTAACAGCAGGCAATCGCCACAGCCATCATGATGCCGTGCCGCGACAGCGTGCGCGCCGCTTCCGGGCGATGCGCACCTAATGCCTGGGCGACCAGCGTCGACGAGGCAATCCCGATCGCCAGCGGCGTCATATAGAGCACCGCACCGATGTTGCCGGCGATCTGGTGGCCGGCGAGCGTCGTCGTGCCGAAGCGCGCAATGAAGAGCGCCATGAACGTGTAGGAGGTGACTTCGATCAGGTACGACAGACCCATCGGAATGCCGAGGCGCAGTTGCGCCGCCTGCCGGCGCCAGACGGGCCAGCAGAAGTGGGCAAAGATCGCGAACGGCTTGAACACGTCGACGCGCCTTAACAGCAGCATCCCCACTACGGCCAGCCCCCAGTTGATCGTGGTGCTGGCAAGCGCGCAACCCGGTCCGCCGAGCGCCGGCACACCGAGTCCGCCAAAGATGAACCATGTGTTGAGCGGAACCTTGAGCAGCAGTGCGCCGATCTGCAGGATCATCACGAGCCGCGGTTTGCCGACGGCATTGGTGATCGAGCTATAGACGCGAAAGGCAAGGCCGGCCGGCAAGCCAAACGCCAGAATCTGCAGGTAGGCGACCGTGCGCTCATGCAGCGTCTCGGGCACGCGCGCGAGCTGCAGCACGCGCCCCGGAAAATAGAGAATCAGAAAGCCGATCACTGTCAATGCGAGCGCGAGCCACAAGGCCTGGCGCACTTCCTCGCCGATCTCCGTGTAGCGGCGCGCGCCATACAGTTGCGCGGTGATCGGTTGCAGCGCGGTGAGGATGCCGGTCAGACCGATGTAGACGGAAATGTAGATCGACGAGCCGAGGCCGAGCGCGGCGAGATCGACGGCCGAATAGCGGCCGACCATCGCCGTGTCGATCACGCCGAACGCGATGATCGCCAGTTGGCCGATCAGCACGGGCCATGCGAGTCCAGCGATTTTCCGTACGTCGGCGAACATGCTCAGTCCGGCTTCTTATGCCAGTTGCGGCGTTTGACGACCGGCGGCTTCGGACGGTCGATCCGCACGTACAGGCGGAAGCGTTCGTCGCGGTCGGCTACGCGGCGGCCTTCCCACACCAGCTTCCACATGAAGTCCGACATGGCGCTCGGATCGCCGAAGTCCTGGGTGTCCTGACGCAGGATCACGTCGCAATCCTGATTGAACGAGAAATGCATATCGCCGAAATAGGCGAAGGTCGCGATCTGCGCGTTACCGAGGCGCACCGGCGAGATGCAGGTGTAGTCCTCCGGCAGATGGCTCGCGATCTGCTCGGCGACGTCCTTATAGGTCCGGCTGTAGTTGACCACCGGCAGCCACAGCGTCATCAGCAGCACCCACATCAGCGTCGTGCCGGCGCTCGAGAGCACCACGCTGCGCCACAGGACTTTCGGATGACGGGCGAGACGCCATTGCACGAGGACGAACCAGCAGATCGTCACGGCGACCGCGCACACGAACGACAGGACTTTGAACTGCGGCGCAAAACCCGGGGCGAGACGCGCCAGGTTGCGTGCGAGCGGATGCGGGAAGCCGGTCAGTCCGGCTATGTACACCAGCCAGACGAAGCTGCCGAGGATCGTGAAGCTCAACAGTGCGAACCAGTCGATCGCGTTGATCGCGCCGCGCTTGAGCGTGGGCAGCGCGAAGGCGGCCAGCACCGCGAGCGGCGGCAGCAACAGCATGTAAAGGCGGTTCGACTGATGGCTCTGCAACACGACCAGCACGAGCAGCGGCCCGATCACCGACAGCGGAATCGCGACGTGCGGCGCGCGCCGTAGGCCCGACCAACTGAACCACGCCCAGAGGGCCAGTGGCCAGGCCGGCCAGGTAAAGAGCGGCAGATTCTTGAGCGCGTAGGCTGCCACCGAGCCGGGCGGCCCGGCGAACGACGACAGGCTGACGTGCACCCACTGGTTCAGGTACCAGACCGCGTCGTCGGGAAAGGCGGCGAGCGCGGCGATTGGCCACGCGACCGAGAGCACGAGCGCCACCGGCAAACCGGCCAGCAGCAGCCAGCGCGTGCGCGCTTCACGCACGATCAGCGCCATCGCCAGGGTTCCGAGCAATAGCGCGCCGACCAGCACCGGGCTGCTTGACAGGGTCACGAGGCCGAGCGCCAAGCCCCAGATCAGCGCGCCCTGAATGGGCTTGTCGATCATCCGCACGAGCCCGTACACGAGCATGGCGATGCCGAAGAACTGCACGAGCTGCGGCGTGGTTTCGTGGCCGCGTTCGGCAAGGCCGAAGCAGGCGAGCAGGATCAGCAGTGCGCCGTCGGCGAGGGTGCGGCCGTAGTCGCGCGGCTCCGGTTCGCCGCCGAATGCATACTTGAACGGCTGCACTTCGGCGCGCCGGCCGAGCAGGTAGGCCGCATACCAGACGAACGCACAGCCGGCGCAAAACAGCAGGCCCGTGAAGACGCGGGACGCGTTGCTCGCGTCGACCCATGGCGCGAGCGCGCGGATCGCGCTGGCACCGAGCCAGTACCCGAGCGGGCCGTCTTCCGTCATGTATTTGCCGACCAGGTTCGGCAGCAGCCAGTCGTGCGCGCTGCCGTTGGCCATCGTCCACATGACGCCGAAGCCGGCTGCATCCTCGTTCTTCCACGGATCCCGGCCGAACAGGCCGAAAAATGCGTAGACGATACAGATGGTCAGCAGCAGCCAGCGCGGCAACGCACTGGTCGCGGAGGCAGTGAGGCGAACGGCAGGTCTCATGCGGTGTGTGGATATCGGATAAGCGGTGCAGCCGGGACCGGACGAATGGTCCGGCGGGAATGGCCAATTTGGAGCATCCGGCATTGTAGTCGTGCCGTGCGATGCGCGTCACGGCTGGTAATGGCTCGCAACGTCATTGGGGTGCCTGTAACACGTCGCCGCAACGGGCGGCAGGGTGCGACCAGGCGTCCGGGGTAAGGGGACAAAGAAGCGAGACGAAGAAGCGGAGACAAAAAAGGGCAGCTCGCGCTGCCCTTTTTTGCTGCTGCTTCGTTGCGGGCCAAGGCCGGCGACGAGGCGGGTATTACTTCGCTGCTGCCTTGCCGGTAGCGCGCGAGCCGAACTTCTTGTTGAACTTCTCGACGCGGCCTGCCGTGTCCATGATCTTTTGTTGGCCGGTGTAGAACGGATGCGATTCCGACGATATTTCGATCTTGGCGAGCGGGTAGGTCTTGCCGTTGAATTCGGCGGTTTCACGCGTCTGGATGGTCGAGCGCGTGACAAACTTGAAGTCGATCGACATGTCGACGAACAGGACTTCGCGGTAATCCGGGTGAATGCCTTCTTTCATGGTCTTTCCTTTAATCTGGCGGTAGCCAACCCGCGAGCAGCCGCTACGAATGCGGACAGCATCTAGGCGCGAGCCACTTGCCTATGGTCGAAAAACGGCGATTATGCCAGAAAATCAGTCGCTTGACGACCTTTCTGCTAGCTTTTTGGCAGCCGTTTGCCTCGTTTTCGCCACGTTTTTGGTGCCGCCGCGCCGATTCGTATCGGATGGGAAGGCGGGGCGGCAGCCCTTATCTGGCGGGCGCTTGCGCGGCGGCGGGCGTCAAGTCGGAGCAAATGTCAGCCCGATCCGCGCCGGATCCTGCCGGTAATACCGCGCCAGCAAGCGGTATAGCTCGGGATACTCCGCCTCGAAGGCCTGCGGCTGGACGAACAGCGCCTCGCTGCAAACGGCAAAAAATTCCGATGGATGGTCTGCCGCATACGGATCGATCAGCGAATCGCGCTCGAAACGTGCCCAGCGGCGCTCCGGCACAGCCTCGACTTTGGCGCAGAAGTGGTCGTAAGCATGATCGAAAACGTCGGCCCACGCCTGCGAGTCGAGCGGCGCATGCCAGCGGCGCATGAGCGGTGGATGGCCGTCCGCCTCGCCGGTCAGCATATCGATCTTGTGCGCGAATTCGTGAATCACGACGTTGTAGGCGTCCGAGCCGTCCGTCATCTGCGCGTCTTCCCACGAGAGGATGACGGGGCCGCCTTCCCACGCTTCGCCGCTCGCGTCCTGCTCGACCTCGTGCACCACGCCGTCTTCGTCCTCGACCGTCTTGCGGATCACGAACTCGCCCGGATAGACGATCACGCCGACCCATCCACGATACAGATCGAGGCTCAGGTTCAGCACCGGCAAACACGCTTGCGCGGCGATCGCCACGGTCATGGCGTCGGTCAGTTCGAGTTCGTGCGCGGTCGAAAATTCTTTTTGCGCGATGAACAGGCTGGTCAGCTGGCGCAGACGCACGCGATCCGGCGCCTCGAGGTGAGCGAGGAACGGCAGGTCGTCGAGCGTGGCCTGCCAAAGCGCGTCTTCGATCGCGTAGTTGCGCAGCGCGCGGTCGCGGCGGCGCGTGCCGAACCATTGGGTGAGTTTCGAGAGCATGGCCTGATGAAACCCTTAGTCGATCTGTTTTTGCCACGCGGCGAACAGGCCGCCGCATATCGCAATACCAATCAGGAAGTAGAAGCCGTCCAGCGACGCCAGAAAACTCGCCTGCTGCGCAACCGTCCGGCTGATTTCCAATATCGCAAGCGAATGCGCCTCGGACGGCGAGCGGCCGGTGGCACTGAAGCCGCTGGTCAGCGCAGCGAGCGAGTTCTGGAACAACGGATTGTACGGATTGACGAACTCCGCGAGGCGAGCTTGGTGTAGCGCCTGCCGATGTTGTTCGACGATGATCACGGAGGCCGTCGCGAACGAGATCGTCAGTTGCCGCACGATGTTTTTCAGCCGGTAGCCGTGCGTGAATTCTTCAATGGCGAAGATTCTAAACGTCAGATTCGCGACCGGCAGCACGATGAACAATAACAGCAAGCCGCGCAGCAGCATCGGCACGATCAGCGCGGCTTCGCCCACGCCTGGCGACATACGCGTCATCCATGCCGCGGCGAATGCGGCCACCGCGAAGCCCGGCACGATGATCCACTTCTTGCGGGGCAGGAGCTTCGCGTAGCGCAGGTAGACGAACAGCGCGCTCGCCGAAATCAGCGACGTCACGCCAACCAGTCGCCCGGCATTCTCGACCGGATAGCCGAGGCCGCTCTCGAGAAACCGCGACGTCAGATAGCTGAACACCGTCGAGATGTAGTAGTAGAACATGTACAGCACGAGCCCGACCTGAAACACCTTTTCGCGCAGCGCGTGCAGGCGCATCAGCGGCGCCGGATGATGCCATTGCTGATACGCGAACCAGCCAAGCGCGACGATGCCCGCGACCGTCAGCAGAATCAGCCCCGGCGAGGCGCTGAACAGCTGGAACCGCACTTGTTGCATGACGATTTGCAGCGCGCCTTGCGCGAACGCGAAGATCAGGTAAGGCCAGAAGTGTACCGCGCCGCGCTCTTCCGGCAGACGGTTGCCGGTGTCGGGCAGTGCGAGCAGGGCAAGGATGGCAAACAGTACACCCACCGGCGCGGTGCAGGCGAACAGCGCACGCCAGTCGAAATGCGCGACCAGTTGACCGCCGACCAGCGGCGCAAGCGCACTGCTCAACACGATCAGCACCAGAAAAGCGCGGGTTGCCAAGGGTCGCTGGCGCGGCGTAAAGCTCATCTGGATCAGGATGCGGCAGGTGCCCATCATCGGGCCAATGAAGTAGCCCTGAAATCCGCGAGCGAATGCGAGTTCGATCGATGACTCGCACAATGTGGCGGCGATCGCGCCCACTGAATAGAGCAGCATGCAGCCGGCGACGTAATGCCGGTAACCGAAACGCTCGACCCACCATTGCTGCTGCAGGATGCCGAGCACGGCCGCCACCGCATATGCGCTCGACGCCCATACCAGTTCATCCGGCGACGCGTTGATGCCGCCCGCGATGTAGCTGGTGAAAAACGAAAAGATCGCGTTGTCGAAATAGTCGAGGCCGGTGACGACGGCCAGTACCCACGGGAAAAAATCGCCGCGCAGTTTTGCGGCGCTAAACAACGGTACGCGAGAAGACGTGGCGCTCATGCGGATTTGTCAGGCTCTGCGGCATCGGGTGCTGCTTCATCCTGCGTCTTCCGGCGTTTCGCGGACGGACCCGCCGCCGCCGCGGCGCGCGCGTTGCGCCGTTGCTCGAGCAGAACGTCGGCGTTTTCTCCTGCGAGGCGGCGCTCGAGATATTCGAGGTCGGGCGCCAACTCGGTCCGCAGCTTCTGTGCTTCCTTGAGTTCGCGGCGCATCGCTTCAATGCGCGTGTCGAGGGCGCTGACCTGTTGCGCGAGGGCGTCACGAATCTGCTGCAGCGATTCCTGCGAGTAACGGTGGCTGCCGTCGACCGATTCGAGCGGGCGTTTGAGCATCTCGGTGATGCCATGCAGCGAGAAACCGAGTGAGCGCAAACGCAGAATGCGGCCGAAGCGTTTGAGGTCTTCTTCGTCGTACAGGCGATAACGGCCCTCGCTCCGACTCGGCGAAACGAGGCCGCGCTCCTCGTAGTATTTCAGCGTGCGTGGTGTGACGCCAAGGCGCTCCGCGGCGTCTCGGACGGTCAGCAGGGTGGGCGAGTCCTTTGACATGGGAGTTGCCGGGTTGGATGGATTGACCGCATTATAGTACAACGTGTACGTTCACGTTCAGGTTTGCAGAGGCGCTCGCAATTGAATGAGCGCGGTACTTGTATGTCATTGCAGGTGCTACAGACGAAAAAAAGCCGCTCGTTTGCGGCGAGCGGCTTTCTTGTGCGGTGCGGTTGGTTACTTCTGGTGCAGCCTTGAGGCTTAAACCTTAGCTGCCGCCGCCACGACGCATCATGTCGAAGAACTCGGAATTGCTCTTCGTCTGGCGAATCTTGTCGAGCAGGAATTCCATCGACTCGACTTCGTCCATGTCGTGAATGAACTTGCGCAGCACCCAGATCTTTTGCAGGACTTCGGGTTTGATCAGCAGTTCTTCACGGCGCGTGCCGGACTTGTTCAGGTTGATCGACGGATAGACGCGCTTTTCAGCAAGGCGACGCTCCAGGTGCACTTCCATGTTGCCGGTGCCCTTGAACTCTTCGTAGATCACGTCGTCCATGCGGCTGCCGGTTTCGATCAGCGCCGTACCGATGATGGTCAGCGATCCGCCTTCCTCGATATTGCGCGCCGCGCCGAAGAAGCGCTTCGGACGTTGCAGCGCGTTTGCGTCGACACCACCCGTCAGCACCTTGCCCGAGGCCGGCACGACGGTGTTGTACGCACGCGCGAGACGCGTGATCGAGTCGAGCAGAATCACCACGTCGTTCTTCATTTCGACGAGGCGCTTGGCTTTTTCGATCACCATTTCGGCGACTTGCACGTGACGTGCAGCCGGTTCGTCGAACGTGGAGGCGATCACTTCGCCGGCCACCGAACGCTGCATTTCGGTCACTTCTTCCGGGCGTTCGTCGATCAGCAGCACGAACAGCACGACATCCGGGTGGTTCTGCTTGATGGCGTGCGCGATGTGCTGCAGCATCACGGTCTTACCGGACTTCGGCGACGCAACCAGCAGGCCGCGCTGGCCCTTACCGATCGGCGCGATCATGTCGATGATGCGGCCCGTGACGTTTTCTTCGCCACGCATTTCACGTTCGAGCAGCAGCACCTTGTTCGGGTGCAGCGGCGTCAGGTTTTCGAACATGATCTTGTGCTTCGAGGCTTCCGGCGGCTGGCCGTTGACCTTGTCCACCTTGACCAGCGCGAAATAGCGTTCGCCGTCTTTCGGCGTGCGCACTTCGCCTTCGATCGTGTCGCCCGTGTGCAGGTTGAAGCGGCGGATTTGCGACGGGCTGATGTAAATATCGTCCGTGCTGGCGAGGTACGAGGTTTCCGGCGAGCGCAGGAAGCCGAAGCCGTCCGGCAGCACTTCGAGCGTGCCGTCGCCGAAGATCGTGTCGCCCGTTTTGGCTCGTTTTTTTAGAATGGCAAACATCAGTTCCTGCTTGCGCAGGCGGTTTGCACTTTCGATCTCGAGGCCATTGGCCATCTCGATCAATTCGGACACGTGCAGAGTCTTAAGCTCGGATAAATGCATACGGAGAACCCGCAGGAGAAGGTGCGACGAAATGAAATCTGGGAGGAGAGTGAGCGGAACCGCTCAAGGACTTACACGTCTTTTCGACGTTTTGCGGATTCTAGCATAGCACACGCCAATTTCCGCCAGTGCGGCGGCATGGCATCTTTCTTATTAAGCGTGTTGTCGCCGGACAACACGCCTATCGCAGCGCGCCTGAAGGTCCTGAGGACCTCACGCGCGCCGATGCGACCGTTTTACAGGTTGCCGTCGAGGAACGCGGTGAGTTGCGACTTCGACAATGCGCCGACCTTCTGCGCGGCGACAGCGCCGTTCTTGAAGAGGATCAGCGTGGGGATGCCACGCACGCCGAACTTGACCGGCGTCGATTGATGTTCGTCGACGTTGATCTTGGCGATTTGCAGGCGATCGGCGTAATCCTTCGCGACTTCGTCGAGGATCGGCGCGATCATCTTGCACGGACCGCACCATTCAGCCCAGAAATCGAGCAGCACGGGTTTATCGGATTTCACGACGTCCTGTTCGAACGATGCGTCGCTAATATGCTTGATTGATTCGCTCATTGTATGAATACCTCTATCGGTTCGAGGCCCGCCTGAATTGCTCGCCACGATACGTCAAAATCTAGGGAAACTTCCGTTCGCTTTGCCGCAATCGGAGCCTTACCTGCGCACGCTTGAAATGGTCGAAAGACCCATTCCGGAATGCGCGGAAAGCTCGCGTCTGCGGGTCATCCGTACGGCAGTTTAGCTTAATTCGCTATGCGTTGCCGGTGGTGATAGTACTCATCAAGGGCAGTGGGGCCAACGGCTGCCGGTGAGGTACCGCTACGTTCTGGTAACCGCGACGCAGCTTATCTGGTGGCAGGCAGCGCAAACTCAAGTGACCCGGACGCGTCATTCGAGGGGATTGTCTATATGGTACGAGGCGCCTGATTCGGCGCGTCGATGTCAGTTTGGTCGTATTAACAGTCGCGCGACGGGCCAAGCGGTGATAGAATGTTTCGTGACGGGCCTCCTCGCATGGAGGGATGGTCAACCTGGTCAGGTCGGGAACGAAGCAGCCACAGCCGTTTTCCACCAGTGCCGAGGGTCAGGCTCGTCACCTTCCTTTTTTCTGTTTTTCCTCTGCCGTACGTCCCATCTCCTGTTTACCCCAAGCGCTGTCACACAGACGCCGCAGTGGCATTTCTCGCGCGCTTCATCTATTTTTTTCTATCGGTCCGTTAGCCTGTTTCAATGAAGCGGCAACACGCGTTCGCGCGCCGTCTCGATTCGGTTTTGCGCGCCATCGTTACTGATACAATTTCCGGATGACCTATCAAGTTCTCGCACGCAAATGGCGGCCGAAGGATTTCGCTTCGCTCGTCGGACAGGAGCACGTGGTGCGCGCGCTCACGCACGCGCTCGACGGTGGCCGTCTGCATCATGCCTATCTGTTTACGGGCACCCGCGGCGTCGGCAAAACCACGCTGTCGCGCATCTTCGCCAAGGCGCTGAATTGCGAAACCGGTGTGACCTCCACGCCGTGTGGCGTGTGCCGCGCGTGCCGCGAGATCGATGAAGGCCGCTTTGTCGATTATGTCGAGATGGACGCGGCGAGTAACCGCGGTGTCGACGAAATGGCGGCGCTGCTGGAGCGTGCGGTTTACGCGCCGGTCGACGCGCGCTTCAAGGTCTACATGATCGACGAAGTGCACATGCTGACCAACCACGCCTTCAACGCGATGTTGAAGACGCTGGAAGAGCCGCCTTCGCACGTCAAATTCATTCTTGCTACCACCGATCCGCAGAAGATTCCGGTCACGGTGCTGTCGCGCTGTCTGCAGTTCAATCTGAAGCAGATGCCGGCCGGGCATATCGTGTCGCATCTCGAGCACATTCTCGGCGAAGAGAAGGTGCCGTTCGACGCCCAGGCATTGCGCCTGCTCGCGCGCGCGGCCGACGGCTCGATGCGCGACGCGCTTTCGCTGACCGATCAGGCGATCGCCTATTCGGCCAATCAGGTGAATGAAGAAGCGGTGCGCGGCATGCTCGGCGCGCTCGATCAAAGCTATCTGATTCGCCTGCTCGACGCGCTTGCCGATGGTGACGGCGCCGCCGTGCTGTCGGTCGCGGACGAGATGGCGCTGCGCAGCCTGTCGTTTTCGACGGCGTTGCAGGATCTGGCGAGTCTGTTGCACCGAATCGCGTGGGCGCAGTTCGCGCCGTCGTCGGTGTTGGACGAGTGGCCGGAAGCGGGTGATCTACGTCGTTTTGCTGAAGCGTTGAGCGCCGAGCAGGTGCAGTTGTTCTATCAGATTGCGACTATCGGCCGAAGCGAACTGGGTCTCGCGCCTGACGAATACGCTGGTTTCACGATGACGCTGTTGCGCATGCTGGCGTTCGAGCCGGCGCCCACCGGAGGTGGTGGTGGCGCGGCTTCGGCGCGAGCGGCAGGGCCGGCGGGGGCGGGTGGAGCTAAACGCGCCGGCTCGCCGGGGGGCGCTGTGCCACCGGCGGTGTGGGG
>CABFVV010000060.1_pt1 | contig 64687 bp, 62 predicted proteins | sample 8864751 | NCBI WGS metagenome assembly CABFVV01 (sample SAMEA5735770, study PRJEB23740) | soil metagenome | biome: forest; feature: forest soil; material: soil | place: USA | collected 2013-10-13 | depth 0.1 m | reverse complement strand
GGGCGCTGATCGTGTGGCTGAACTACGCGGCCTGGCTGCATATGCGCCTGATGAAGGGCCTGCGCGGCGCGGTGGCGGCATGGTGGGCACTGACTGGCCTGCTGGTGACGACCTTCGCCTTCCTCGGCGTCAACATGTTCCTGTCGGGGCTGCATAGCTACGGCAAGCTGTAAAAGAATGCCGGAGCGCCCGGACCCTTCGCCCGAAGCTCCGGCTTGGCGGCGCGTGGTTCGACGGGCGACACCCACTGCGGGTCCCTACCCATTCCCTTGGGCGAGCATTCCTACTTTATCCCTCTGCCAATCCGCGCGAGAATGAAGTCAGGGGTCCGGATAGACCCCGATCTACGGTCAGCGAGGTCGCCATGAGACGCATATATTTTTTGCTGCCGAGCACGCAATGTGCGCGGATGATTGTTGACGAGCTTCTGGTGAGGCGAGTCGACTGGCGGCATATTCACGTGATTGCCAACCATAATGTACGGCTCGACGATTTGCCGGAGGCCACACTTGCGCAGAGCAGCGACTTGCTTCACGCACTGACGCGAGGTACGGCGGCGGGTTGCGCGACCGGTATGTTGACGGGCCTGGTTGCATTGGCTTATCCGCCGGCGGGCCTGACCATTGCGGGCGGCGTTGTCGTTGCGCTCACGCTCGCGGGCGCCGGGTTTGGCGCATGGACGGCGACGATGATCGGCGTCGATGTACCGAATACGCGGCTGAAACGTTTCGAAGCGGCGATCGAGCGGGGTGAACTGCTGATGATGATCGATGTCCCAAAGGATCGCGTCGAGGAAATTGAAAAGATGATCAAGCTTCACCACGCGGAGGCCGAGATCCGGGGAACGGAGCCGACCATTCCCGCATTTCCGTAATCTGTTCCCGGACCCGGCAACAGTACGACGAGGCCGGCGCCTGGTCACGCCCGGATGTCATCGATATGGGCGCCGGCTTGCCGTCGGCGCGCGCAACGGTTAACCGGCTGCGAGCATGCGCCGATAGCGCTCCAGAACCCGCGGCACGTAAGCGCGCGTTTCCCGCAGGGAGGGCACGCGATAGCCGGCCCGAATCACGGCATTTTCCCCAGCGTTGTACGCGGCCACGGTGAGTTCGACATCGTCCTTGAAGAGATCGAGAAGGAAGCGCAGATAGCGCGCTCCGGTCAGCACGTTGTCGCGCGGATTGAGCATGTCTCCACCGGCAAAGCGCCGTGCTGTCTCCGGCATGACCTGCATCAGTCCTTGCGCACCTTTGTCTGAAACCGCCTTCGGGTTGTATCGGGATTCGACGTCGATCACCGCGCGCAAGAGTTCGGGCTGAACGCGAAAGGTGCGGCTTGCTTCGTCGATCACATCGGCGAACCGCGACGCGTCGCCGCTCCCGGACGACGATGCTTGTGCACGCTTCGCATCGCGTTCGGAAGGCGGATCGCCGGCAACGATGACGGCCATCCCTGCTTTGCCAGGTACGTTGGTCAGGACGATTGCACCGTTACTCGCAACCGCTCCAAAAATCTCTGCGCGTGCATCCCCCGGTGATGCCATGCCAAGCATCGCGCATGCGATGAGGATCGCATGTCCTGGTCCGGATGAAAGGCTATAGCGCATGGTCGTGTTCCCCCGCATCTCAATTGTGGTGTTGAGGAAAGCGCATCTGCAATGGGGCACCTCCCTACACTTTGAGACGCAAAACGGACGGGTCGGGGGCTGTACAAAATCGTTACGTTCGTAACGCCCGGTAACCGTTGAAAATCAGGTGCCGTACGACCCGGCATACACGTTGAAGGGGAATATTCCTGATTCGAACTGGCAATCGGTAAGTATTGTCCCGTTGCCCAATTCGGCGCGTAATGTCTACTCCATCGGTATTGCTACTAATCTCGCGTCCGGGGGAAATTTGTTCAAATTTGAAACATACACGTCGCTATCCTCGACCATTTCAAACGTCGTACGAATTTCACATACTGATCCATGCTGGCTCGCAGAGACATGGCGCGAACCTTGCGACGGGCAGACGCATGCAGCGTGGCTGCATAGCAAGTGAAAGTTAGGAATTCGAAGGTAGGGGATGTAAAAAAGACGAGACATGCGGTGGGCGCCGTTTAACGGCTGCACAGCCTTGTCGCGACCGGTTCCTGGCTGCCAGGGGTAAAAACATGAATACCAAATGCCGCGTCTTGATCGCCGAAGACCACGATCTGCTACGAAACGGTCTGCGCTCGATGCTTTCGGCGCAAGGGGGCTATGACGTCATCGGTGAAGCGAGGGACGGCAAGGAAGCCTGTCAAATGGCGATGACGCTGAATCCCGATCTGATGCTGATGGATCTGTCGATGCGAGGCATGAACGGAATCGATGCCAGCGCGGCGATCAAACGACGATCGCCGAACATACGAATCGTGGTGCTCACGGTTCACCAGAGCGAAGAGTATGTGCGTGAGGCACTGCGCGCCGGCGTCGAGGGTTACGTGCTGAAAGATGTCTCGTTCGATGAACTCCTGGTCGCCATGCGCATGGTGATGCAGGGGAAGAAACATCTGAGCGCCGACGTGTACGGGTACATGGTCGACTCGTTCGTCACGGGCCGCGAAGTGCATGCGCCAAAGAAGGCGTGGGACGTCCTGACGGCGCGGGAGCGCAGTGTGCTGAAGCTGATCGCCGAAGGGCGTACCAACCGGCAGGTCGGGCAGTACCTGAATCTCAGCCCGAAGACGATCGAGAAGTATCGAGCCAGCATGATGCACAAGCTCAATATCGCCAATCTGACGGAACTGGTCCTGGTCGCCATCAGCATGGGCCTGCTGACTTCTCTGGCCGAGAAGTGCTCCGAGCCGAACGTTGACGATACGCCTGTCCGCTTGCAGGCCGAGCCGGATCGACCGCCGGAGTCGCCTGAATACTCGGGAGAGCCCAAGTACGGGCTGGGCGGGGCCTGCTGAGCGCGAACGGAACTTGCGCTAGGCGGTCCATGCCGCCGAGACCAGCGTTCCGCTCGTACCGAACGACTGGATTGAAAACTTGCCGCCGTGCGACTCGACCCGGTGTTGCATGCCGATGAGGCCAAGCCCGGTTGTGCAGGCGTCTTCTGTCGACAGCGGACGGTTTTCGTAGCCGATGCCGTTGTCCAGAATCGTCATCAAGAGGCCGCCCGCAATGCGCCGGAAACCGAGCGTGACTTCCGTGGCCGCTGCATGCTTGACGGTGTTGTTCAACGCTTCCTGGGCGAGCCTGAATATGTCGGCCTTCAGATGCTCCGGCACGTCCTCGTCGCCGACGTCGCAGTTGAACACAACTGAGACGTTTTCGGCGCCGTGCTCGATGCGCCGGCATAGTGAACCCAGTGCGCCGGGCAAGCCGAGCTGATCGAGCATCAGCGGACGCAGTTCGCCGCATATCTGCCTCACGTCGCCGATCGTCTCGCGGATTCTGAGCACGGTTGCATCCAGCAACTGGGCCGCGTCGTCGACCTGCCCGCGGCGTATCCGAATCAGCGCGTCCTCAGCCATCAGCTTGACGAGCGTCAATGCTTGCCCGAGACCGTCGTGCAGTTCCGCCGCAAGGCGCTGACGTTCTTTCTGTTGACCCATCGTTAGATACGTCAGATGGTCCCGCGCACTCGCATCGGGCAAACGCGTGGCATTCGCAAGTTCGGGGCCGGAGATCAGCGGCTCCTCAAAAAGCGTCAGCAACGCACTGCGCCCGGTCTCGCCGGTGGGGACCGACTGCTGGTGCAACATGAGCTGGATCGGGTGGCCGGTGCGGCCGCTGAGTACCGCAGGAAAGGAGTGAAATTCTCGATGAGCGCTCACGGACAATTCGCTCGCGAGCGGCGCCCAAAAGCTGTTCGGCGCCATGTCGGCGAGTTGCTTGCCGACCAGGTCGGCATTCGAGTAGCCGAGGAGGGCCGCCGCAGTGCGGTTCGCCGACAGGAACGTTCCATCTGACGTGAGAATGGCAAGTGCCGCGCCGCGCGCATCGGTGACGTTGGCGGTAGCTGGTTTGTGGGTCCGGGCCGCAATGCAAAGCTTGCGCATGGCCTCGATCAGGTCGGCCAGCTTCATCTGCAATCCCGTGGGCTCGTTTGCATCCATTGGAGATCCCGATGCGTTTTCTTAAGGAAACCTTAAGGCTATAAGTAATTGTAGGCCTCGACTAACCCTCGCTGCAACCGGGCAAGTACTGAGTCGCGATGTGGGGACACCCCGGCTGAACGAGGCGGGTTTTCCCGCTGGCGGACATGCCCTACCGTGCTTTGGGGGCTCTCATCCAATGACGCTCGCGCACAAATTCATGAGACTGAATATGCACGGTGGCGCGCCTTTCATGCGCTCACGCGGGTATCGACGCCGTGTTCATGATACTTCTGGAGCCAGCGATGAGAACGACCAACGTAGTCCTGATCGGCGCGGTTCTGCTAGCCGGCGCCGGACTGGCAGGTCCCGCGGCATGGTGCGCGTCTGCCGCAGATGCCGCCGATGGCGCCGACGCGCATATGCATCATCACATGATGTCGGGCACCATGCGCTCAACCGTCGACTATACGCTGCCGCCGGTGAAGCTGGTCAGGGACGACGGTAAGACGGTCTCGTTGATCGATGAACTGAACGACGGCCGGCCGGTGATCCTGACTTTCATCTACACCACCTGCACCACCATTTGCCCCATGGTCAGCCAGACGCTCGAGAAGTTGCAAAGCGAGTTGGGCGGCGAGCGGGACAAGGTGCACATCGTGTCGATCTCGATCGATCCTGAGCAGGACACCCCGGCACGCCTTAGAACGTACGCAGCCCGATTCGACGCGGGTCCGGAGTGGCAGCACTACACCGGCACCGTCGAGGCGAGCATTACGACGCAACGCGCCTTCAACGTCTATCGGGGCGACAAGATGAATCACACGCCGGTTGCATTCGTGCGATCGGCGCCCGGAAAGCCGTGGCTGCGCATCGACGGCTTCGCGACGCCAGCGGAACTGCTGAGCGCCTACCATGACGCCGTTGCGTCCAACTAACCGCGCACGGTGCTGTCAGGAGCGACGAAATTGGCTAAACAGCATCGTGTGCTGATTGCGGAGGATCAGCATCTTTTGCGCAGCGGCCTTTGTCGCATGGTGTCCGAACTATGCGACTACGTCATCGTTGGTGAGGCGTGCGACGGACTCGAAGCATACCGGCTAGCGATCGCGACGCTGCCCGATCTCATCCTGATGGACCTGTCGATGCCGGGCGGAAGCGGTTTCGAGGCGATCGCCGCAATCAAGCGCCGCGCGCCGCGGATCCGCATCATTGTCCTCACCGTTCACCGCAGCGAAGAACACGTGCGAGAGTCGTTTGCCGCGGGCGCCGACGGCTATGTGATCAAGGACGCGTCTTTCGAAGACCTGGTCGGCGAGATGCGGCTTGTCATGCAGGGCAGGCACAACACGAGTCTCGACGTTCTCGGCCGCTGTGCCGATTCGCTGCACCTCGTTGCGGGTACCCCGCAAAAAGCACACCTCTGGGATGCGTTGACCGGCCGTGAGCGGTCAGTGCTGCGACTCGTTGTCGAGGGGCACACCAATCGGCAGGTCGGCGAGCACCTGAGGCTCAGTCCGAAAACGATCGAAAAGCATCGTGCGAGTCTGATGCGCAAGCTGGGCATCACGAACGTGACAGGTCTTGTGCGCATCGCAATCGACATGGGTGTGCTGACGCTGCCGGACGAAGAACGCGTGCATCACCCCTCCGCATAAGCGCGGCGCAACTGGAGGGTCTTTACCCATGTCTTTGGACGGCTCTCCCTACTTCTTGCCCGTATCGACCTGAACAAGAATGCATTCAACGGCTTCGGCAATGCCGAAGCGGTGGGTCGATACAGGGGGGAGCTGTGCACACTGAATTGTCCGCTATCAAGCCCGGCATGCCCGGGCGTCCGTGGCAGTGCGTCCGCCTCGAAAAGGGCGCGCGACGTAGCCGCGGTTTCACGCTGCTCGAGCTGCTCGTGGTGATGGTCATCATCGGCTTGCTGGCAGGTCTCGTTGCTCCCCGATATTTCGAACAGGTCGGCAAGTCGAATACGAAGATCGCGCGCGCGCAGATCGTCTCGCTGGGGCAGGCGCTCGATCAATACCGGCTGGATGTCGGGTCTTATCCGTCGACCGAAGAAGGGCTGCAGGCGCTCATCGCCAAACCGCAGGATGCGGCGCATTGGAGCGGGCCGTATCTGGCGAAGGCGGTGCCGGTCGATCCGTGGGATCGCCCGTACCAGTATCGTTCGCCGGGTGAGCACGGCGACTACGATCTGTTTTCGCTTGGCAAGGATGGACGAGGCGGTGGCATCGGTGAGAACACGACCGTCTCGTCGTGGTAACGGTGCGCCGCGCGGTTGCCGCGACGCTGGGCCGGTAGTGGGTGGTTTGCAAGGAGAGTCGACGTGAAGTACGTGCTGCGTGTTTTCGATACCAGTGGTGCGGTCCAGACGCTTCGCATCGATAGCGATTCTTCGTCGACTGCTGCGTCGCTTGCACGCGCCCGCGGTCTTCGCGTCGTATCGGTTCGCGCCGACGCCGCGCGGCGGCACTACCGGAAGAACTGGGCGGCGCTGCCCGGCGCCAGGTTCAACGTCGAACTGTTCGCGCGCGAACTCGCGGCATTGCTCGATGCAGGCGTCGGCGTTGTCGACGCATTGCGCACGCTTGGCGGCAATGAGCGCCGCGAGGCTTCGGCGCAGGTGTACCGGGAGCTGTTGCGGCTACTGGAAGAGGGGCAGTCACTCTCCGCGGCGCTCGAGCACGCGAGTCACATCTTTCCACCGGTGCTGGTCGCCTGCGTGAAAGCCAGCGAGCAAACCGGCGGCCTCGCGGATAGCTTGACCCGCTATTCGCGCAATAGCGCGATGCTTCACGAACTGCGCGGCCGGGTGGTGTCGGCAGCGATCTATCCATCTGTTCTGTTGCTGGTGGGCGCGGCGGTCGTGCTGTTCCTGCTGGGCTTCGTCGTGCCGAGGTTCGCGACCTTGCTTGAACACAGCGGGCGCGAACTCCCGCTGCTCTCGCGCTTGCTGATCGCCTGGGGCAGCATGGTGCACGCCCACGGGGCGGAGTTGAGCGTCAGCCTTGCCGTGCTGGCGGTGGGGGCCGGGTTCGCGCTGCGCCGGCCGGCGGTCCGGACCTGGATCACCGATCGCATGCTTGCCCTGCCCGGCATCGGGCAACACTTCCGTGTCTTTCGCCAGTCGCAGTTTTATCGCACGACCGCCATGCTGGTCGACGGCGGTATTCCCGCCGTGCGCGCGTTCGATCTTGCGCATGGGCTGGTCGGCCGCGCGGACCAGGCCGCACTCGCAGAGGCCCTCCAGCAGGTGCGCAACGGCACAAAGATCTCCGACGCGTTTCAGCAGGGTGGACTCGCCAACCCGATTTCCTACCGGCTCCTGACGGTGGCGGAGAAGACCGGTGGTCTTGGGCCTGTTCTCGACAGAATCGCTGCGTTTCAGGAGGCACAGGTGTCCCGCACGATTGATCTGATCTCGCGTTTGATCGAACCCGCGATGATGATTTTTATCGGTGTGGTGATCGGTGGAATTGTCGTGCTGATGTACATGCCGATTTTCGAAATCGCATCGAGCATTCAATAGACCTTCCTGGAGAAAAGACGTGGATTCCGTCAGCACAACTCTGGCAAGCCTCAATGTCGAACCGCGTGCCGAACCGCGTGTCGAGCTGCGCGACGCACTGCGAACGCTCGGCGAGCGGCATGGTTCCGGCATTCGTGCGCTGGAGGAGTTGATGACGCAGACGGCGCTGAGCGCGGACGAGATGCGCGCCCAGTTGGCCGAGCAATTTCGCATGAAGCCGATCAGCATGCGCGAGTTGAACCAGTACGAGCCCGATTTCGACGTGATGTCGTTCGTCGAAGCGACGACTCGCCTGTGTGTGTGCTTTCGCGAGGCAAGCGGCGCAAATGGTACAAGCGGCACAAACAGTGGCAACGGTCTTCTGTTCGTCATCGCCGATCCGCTCGACGCGCGCACGCGAGGCTGCGTCGAACACCGCATGCGCTCACGGCCGACCGTGCCGTACGGCTGGGCGCTCGCGAGCGCGGGAGACATCAGCGCGTATCTGGCCGTGCGCGAAAAAGACGTGCGGGCGATGGATTCGCTCGCGTTCGACGACCCGATCCAGAGTGCAGTCGATCCGTCTTCGCTTGCGTTGACGCTGCAGGGCATCAGCAGTGACGACAGCCCGGTGGTGAGGCTGCTCAACTCGACGATCTATGACGCGCTGAAGATGATGGCAAGCGACATCCACCTCGAATGCCGTGCCAGCGGTTTGATGATCAAGTGCCGCGTGGACGGCGTGCTGACTGTGGTCCGCCGGGTGGAAGGCCGCGATGTCGCCGACCAGGTCCTGTCGCGCGTGAAGGTGATTTCCGAACTTGATATTGCCGAGCGCCGCGTTCCGCAGGACGGGCGTTTCAAGGCGCAGTACGCGGGACGTGACATCGATTTCCGCGTGTCGATCATGCCGAACCAGTTCGGCGAGGACGCGGTGCTGCGGATCCTTGACCGCTATCAGCTCTCGCAGGCTTCCGGCGGCCTGACGCTCGAGGCACTGGGTTTTCAGCAGGCCGATACACGCTTCATGCGTTCGGTCGCCTCGATGCCGTATGGAATGCTGCTCGTGACCGGGCCGACCGGCAGCGGCAAGACGACGACGCTCTACGCGATTCTTACTGAAATCAACAACGGCCTTGAAAAGATCGTGACGATCGAGGACCCGGTCGAATATCAGTTGGGCGACATCCTGCAGATTCCGGTCAACGAAGCGAAGGGGCTGACGTTCGCGCGCGGACTGCGGTCGATTTTGCGGCATGACCCCGACAAGATCATGGTCGGCGAAATCCGCGATCCGGAAACCGCGCAAATCGCCGTGCAGGCAGCGCTGACCGGTCACCAGGTGTTCACCACCGTGCACGCGAACAACGTGTTCGACGTGATCGGCCGCTTCACGAACATGGAGGTCGATCCGTACAGCTTCGTGTCCGCGCTCAACGGCGTCGTCGCCCAGCGTCTCTTGCGGCAGTGCTGCCCGGATTGCACAACCGATGAGACGGTCGACGCGGACACGCTGGTCCGTTCAGGCATCGATCCGGATACCGCCGGCAGTTATTTGTTTCATCGCGGCACGGGCTGCGCGGCGTGCCGCGGCAGCGGGTACCGCGGACGCCGCGCGATCGCGGAAGCTTTGCGCATGAACGACGAGTTGCGGCAACTGTTGTCGGAGCGCGCGCCGCTTGGAGCTATCAAGGCGGCAGCGATGCGCTACGGCATGCAGTCGCTGCGTACCGCCGCGGTCGAACTGGTGAAGCGCGGCGAAACGACTCTCGAGGAGATTAACCGTGTCACGATGGTTGAATAGTCCGCTTGCAATCGGAGTCGGCACACGCGAGATTGTCGTCGGTGCACGCATGCCCCGGCTGTCGCGCCTGCGCAAACCGGCATCTGCCGCCGAGCCTGCCAGCGTTGCGATTCCAGAGGCGCAGTGCTGCACCGAACCGGGCGCACTCGATGCGCTGCGCACAGCGCTTGCCGACACGCTCATCGCCACGCCCGCGGCGGATGCCGCGTCAGTGCAGCAGGAGGTTGTGCAGAAGCGCAGCGCAACCATCGTGCTGGATGATTTCTGGGGCAATCACGCGATCTTGCGCGGCGATTTCCGCGCGCTGCGCGCGCGCGAACTCGAAGAGATCGCCTTAGCCTATTTCACCGATACCTACGGGATTGACGGCGCGTCGCTGGTGGTGCGGTTCAGTGTGCAGCGCGGCGGTCGGGCTCTGTTTGCCAGCGCGATGTCGCGCGAACTGCTTGACGGTATCCACGACGTGAGCGCGGCCGAACATGTCGGGATTGGCCGCTTGACGCTCTGCCTTCCGGAGATGCTCAACCGCGTCGGCGATGCAGCCGAGGGCGGTGAGGCGCTGCTGCTGTTCGTCGCGGACGAGCAGATGCAGGCGGTCATGATCGAGCAGAATCGCTGGGTCGCCTACGACACACAGCGCCTGTTTCCGGGTGATGCGGGCGACGCGTCCCGGCTGGCCGAACTGGCCGAGCAGTTGTTCGAACGCTCGGCGACGCGGGCGAGCCTGAAGCACGAAGACTGCAAGATCCATCTCTTCGGGGTCGAGACCGAACTGGCGCCGTTCGAAGCGCGTTTTGCGGCGGCAATCCGGCAGACGCCGGCAACGGACCGCTCGCCTGCGCATCGGCTGATGGAGTGTGCACAATGATCCCGCGCCTTGACCTCGACTTCAGTGGGCGCCGCGCCACCCCCGCGGCGGGCGGCCTGATCCTGCTGTGCGCCGCTGCCGTGCTGTTGCTCGCAAGCGGCGCGCGGCTCTGGCAAGCGCACGCGGAAAACGATCGCGCGCAGGCGCAACTGGAGGCCGTCCGGCAGCAGACAATGGCAAGCCGGCATTTGCTGAAGGCGCCGCTGACGCCGGCCGCCAGGCTCGCGGAAAAGCAGAGTCAGTCGGTTCTGCGGGAACTGACCGTGCCGTGGCAGGACCTCTTCTCGATCGTCGAAGACTATCCGGATCACGATGTCGCGCTGATCGGCATCGATCAGAACCCCGCGCAAAGCCAGATCCGTATCACGGCCGAGGCGAAGAACTTCGACGCGATGATCGCGTACCTGAAGTATCTGCAGAGCAGCGTTCTGCTGCGGGAAGCCGTGCTCAACGATCACCTGATCGAGACGAACGTGCCGGGCAAACCGGTGCGTTTCCAGATCACTGCCGTCTGGAGGAAGTCATGAAAGCGGACCAGCTACAGGACATGCTGTTGACGCTGCGCTTCGAGATGCGGCGCGCGTTCGGCCTGCCGGGACTGCTCGGCGCGCTGGTGATCGGCGCGGCCGCCATCGTGTGCGCCTCAACTCCCAGTGTGGACGCCGGGACGCGCGACATGCACGAGATGCAGGATCCTGCGCGCGTCGCGCGGACGGCGAACGCGCATCACCGTGCCGGCGAGCGCAGCGAGCCGGCGGATGCGGTTGCGCTCGATACCTTGCCGGGACTGTTCCCGGGTTTCACGCAAAGCGCGAGCGATATCGCGGTGATATTCGCGCAGGCTCGCGACAGCAATCTGACGCTCGGCTCCGCCGAATATCAGGTGACGACCGAAGCCGGTGCGCCCTTTACGCGGTATCAGGTGCTGTTGCCTGTCAAGGATCAGTACAGCGCGATCCGGCATTTTCTCGCGGCAGTCCTGAACAACGTGCCCAATGCGGCGCTACAGGCGATCCACGTCGAACGTCCTGCGGTCGACGGCAACATTCTCGATGCGCGGGTCCGCTTCGAACTCATCTATCGGACGGCGCAGCCATGAACCTCGCTCTGGTCAAACGCGTTCGAACTCATCTATCGGACGGCGCAGCTTTGAACCTCGCTCTGGTCAAACGCGTTCGAGCTCATCTACCGGACAGCGCAGCCGTGAAACCCGCTCTGGTCAAACGCGTGTTGCTGACGTTCTGCGCGATCGCCGCCGTGGGGCTCGGATATCGCGTGCAGGTGGCGGCGACCCAGACGCCGACGGTGCTTGCCGCGCTCCACGGCGCGAGGCATGACGACATGCAGGCGCGGCCGGCTTCCGTTCATCTCCAGTCCACCACATCGGCCGCGTCCGCAGCTACACACGCAACTACGCACGCAGTTGCGCCGGCCCCGGTTCCTGCGTCGCACGTCGGCGCCGCCAACGCGAAGCCGACGATAGCGGCGACGCCACGCGCAAGGCTGATCTCCCTGCGCGCGCCTCTGTCCGTCGAATCGACCAACAATCCGTTCGCCGCCTCTTCGTGGCTTCCGCCGCCGCCTCCTGTCGAGGTGCCGGTCGTACCGGAGGTGCGAGCACCGGCGCCGACTGCGCCACCCGTGCCTTTCACGTACGTGGGCGAGCTGGATGCGAAAGCGGCCAAGCCGCAGGTATTTCTTAGCAACGGCGAGCGGTTGCTGATTGTTTCACCGGGCGAAGTTGTCGATGACCAGTACCGCGTCGAGTCGGTTTCGGAATCCGACGTGGTGCTGACCTATCTACCGCTTAACCAGACGCAGTCCGTATCCATACCAAGAGAGGCAAAGTAGATGACAACCTCACGCACACGGGGTGCGGGCCGCAATGGGGACAGCGGCCCAGCGAACCATCTCTTGCCACTTGTCCCGTTCCGTGCTCAGCGCAGGCCAATCGCGGGGGTCGCGAGAAAGCGTGCGCTCGCGGTCGCTATCTCCATGCTTGCCGTCAGTGGTTGCGTGCAAATGCCGATCCTGCATGACACTCCAACCGGCGCCGAGGCGAAACTCAACTATCTGCACGACCGCAATGATCAGGTCAACGCGCTACTCGATCAGGCCGACCAGTTTCGTCAGAGCTACCAGTTCGATGCCGCGATCCAGAAGCTTTATGCGGCAAGCCAGATCGATCCGACCAACGAACGCGGCCGCAAGATCGGCGCGCTGATCGACCAGGACCGCCGGGATCTCGCAACCCTGCAGGAAGCGGACCGCATGATGCAGCGCGGTTCGTTTGGGCCGGCGTCCGATCGCGTGCACCGCGTATTGCTGACGAATCCGACCAATGCGCTCGCGTTGCAGATGCAAAAGGAAATCGACGACAAGATTCGGCAGCAACGCGCGGACAAGGAAGAGCAGCGTGCCGCATCGTCGATCATGCGTACCCCGATCACACTGCAGTTTCGCGATGCCAATGTGCGCATGGTCTTCGAAGCGTTGTCGCGCACTTCGGGATTGAACGTCATCTTCGACCGCGACGTTCGTGCGGACCTGAAGACGACCATCTTCGTGACGAACGCGTCGCTGCAGGATACGGTCGATATGATCCTGATGCAGAATCAGCTCGACAAGAAGCAACTCAACGCGAATACGCTTTTCATCTACCCGGCGACGCCGGCCAAGCAGCTTGAATATCAGGAATTGAAGGTACGCACGTTTCAGTTGTCGAATGTCGACGCCAAACAGATCCAGTCGCTGCTGAAGAGCCTGCTGAAGATCAAGGAAGTCGTGATCGACGAGCGCGCGAACACCGTGACGATCCGCGGCACCCCGGACACCATCAAGGTTGCCGAAGAGATGATCGCCGCGCAGGACTTGCCAGAACCGGAGGTGATGCTGGAAGTCGAGGTGCTGGAGGTATCGCACGAACGCCTGTCCAATCTCGGGATCGAATGGCCGAACTCGTTCTCGGTGTCGACACCGTCCACGGCGGACACATGGGGCGCATTGCACCATCTTCCCATCAATGCGCTGAATGTCAGCGGCCTCTCCGCGACGGCGAACTTCAAGCTTACGGATACCGACGCGAATTTGCTGGCGAGTCCACGCATCCGGACGCGTAACAAGGAGAAGGCCCGGATCCTGATCGGCGACAAGTTGCCGGTGATTTCGAGTTCCAGCACGCCCAGCACGAGCGGTCCGTCGTACACGCAAATGATTCAGTACATCGATGTCGGTATCAAGCTCGAAGTGGAGCCGCAGGTCTATCGGGATGGCGATGTCGGCATCAAACTGAATCTCGAAGTCAGCAATATCACCAATACGATCCAGAGCGGCAATTCGCAAACAGGTCTGAGCTCGCTCGCCTATCAGATAGGAACGCGTAGCGCGTCGACAAGCCTGCGTCTGAGAGACGGTGAAAGTCAGATTCTCGGCGGGCTGATTTCGGATCAGGACCGCAGGTCGGCCGACAAGGTGCCCGGCCTCGGGCAGTTGCCTGTGCTCGGGCGCCTGTTCTCGGACCACAACGGCGACCATGTGAAGACGGAGATCGTGTTGCAGATCACGCCGCACATTGTCCGGCCGCAGCTCGCGGCTGACGTGGACACGCAGGAGGTCTGGTCCGGCACCGACGTCAATGTGCACGCCGACCAGCTTCGGCTCGATCCCGTCATGGCCGCCGCAGCGGTGCCCGGAGCGCCTGCTGTAAAGCCGCTGCCCGGCAGCGTAGGCGGTGGCACGACAGGTGGCAAGTCCGCTCAAGCCGGCGCAGCGGCGAACAGTTCGGCGACGGTGCCCGCGACCGGTTCGTTTGGGCAACTGCCGCCACCGCCGCGCACGACGCCGCCACCCGCACCCTACGGAGGACGCTTTGCGCCGCAATCGACCGCGCCGGCGCCGGTGCCGGTTCCCAATGCGCCGCCGGCAGCGGAGCAGGCGGGAGGCGAGGCCGAGCCGGGCGCTGGGGCGAATGCGGCGCCGGCGGCCACCCAGCCGCCCGCGCCTGCCCCGGCGGCACCCGCACCGGCACCCACGCCCCCTCCGTCGATCCTGCAGATGCCGCCGGGTGACATGCCGACCGAGAACCCGCTTCGCTCGATTCAAAACGGGTATTGAGGCGTGGCCATGCCGAAGAACACGGTCCACTCGGGTAGCGCAAGCCGGCTCGATCAGCGTGGGTTCACGTTGATCGAGCTGGTGATCACGCTCGCGCTCGTGTCCATCCTGGCGCTCGCGATCATGCCGTTCTCCGAACTGATCGTGCAGCGTCAGAAGGAACAGCAGTTGAGCGCCGCGTTGCGCGAGATTCGCACGGCACTCGACGCCTACAAGGATTCGAGCGACGCGGGGTTGATCGACAAGGAGGCAGAGGCGTCCGGCTATCCGGCGTCGCTGACCGTACTCGTGACAGGCGTACCCAATGCGAAGGATCCGAAAGGCAGTCTGTTGATGTTCCTTCGCCACGTGCCACGGGATCCGTTTTTTTCCGGCGATCCGGAAACGGCCGCGGAAGACACCTGGAACGTGCGGTCCTATGGGGTGCCGCCGGATCAGGTCGGTGCCGATGCGCCGTCGGGAAACGATCAGGCCGGCAAGGATGTGTTCGACGTGTCGTCGAAATCCGATCGCGCCGGCATCAACGGCGTGCCGTACAAACAATGGTGACGGTGCATCATGAAACCCGCTTATACGCGCAGATCCCGCGGTTTTACGCTGATCGAACTGGTTGTCGTGATGGCGATCATTGGCCTGCTTCTGACGATCGCGCTGCCGCGCTATATGCACAGCATCGAACGCGGCAAGGAGCAGGTCCGGCAGCAGAACGTCGCGGTGATGCGCGATGCGATCGATAAATACTACGGCGACAACGGCCAGTACCCGGATACGCTCGAAGAACTGGTGACGAAGCACTATCTGCGGGCGGTTCCAACCGATCCGGTCAACGGCGACGACAAGTGGGCGGTGATCGCCTCGCCCGATGAAACCAAGACGGGCGTGTACGACGTCGTGCCGGCGAGTAGTCCGCAGGGCACGCCTGCCGACCCAGCAGGAGCAGGCAAGTGAGTCGCGGCGCTTGCTCAGTGCGAGGCGGCGCGCGTATTCCGTCGGCATCGAAGCGGGCTGCGTGGCGCCGAACCAGGCCTTGCGCCGCGCGCCAGCGTGGACTCGTGCTGCTGGCGCTATTGATCGCGCTGACGCTGATGTCGATCGCGTTGGCGGGCGCGCTCGATGTCTGGTCGTTGGAACGGCGGCGCGAGCAGGAGAAACAACTGTTGTTCGTGGGTGACCAGTACCGGCAGGCGATTGTGCGGTATTACCGCGTCGGCCGCGTCTATCCGGCGTCGGTCGACGATCTGCTGGACGACGCGCGCTTTCCGGTTCCGATGCATCATCTGCGTCAGGCATACCCGGATCCGGTCACTGGCAAGACCGATTGGCTCTTCTTGCGGCAGGGCGATCGCTTTTATGGCGTGTACAGCAGCTCGGAGGCGCCGACGATCAAGCGCGCGGAGTTTCCGCGGCGATATGCAGACTTCGAGACGGAGCAGACTTACGGCGGGTGGAAATTCGTCTATCTTGCACCGGGGCTGCGCAACACGCCCACCAATGCTGTTACCCCAGCGCCTGGTCGTCCGGTGCAGACCTTTAGTCCACAAAACGGTATGGGACGCGTTCCGTCGAGACTGACTCGATAGTTGATGAGACGCTCGAAGCGAAGCAGCCGGCGCCGCAGCGGCTTTGTCATGCGGGCAGTCTGGCGTGGATGCGGCGGCAGCGCTGGAAGTGGCGGGGTGGCGCAAGACATCTTTAGATCAACGCGGGGGCCTGAAAAACCGCCGCCTTAAAAGAAAAACGCCCCGCAGGGCGTTTTCCAGAACCTCGGGGACAGCAAGGAACTCGCGCTCCTCACCGACAAGGCAAAACTCGCTTAGAACTTGTGACGCAGGCCTGCGCGAACTGCCAGTTGCGTGCTTGCGCCTGCCACCGGCAGGAAGCTGCTCGTGCTGGAGCCGATCTGCGCTTGCAGACCGGTATTCTTCGACGTCTTGCCCGCAGCAGCCTGATAGACGCCCAGCAGGTACACGTCGGTGCGCTTGCTCAGTGCGTAGTCGACGCTGGCGTCGATCTGATTCCAGTGACCGTTGGTCTGATCCTTGGACTGCATGTACGTGTAGCCCAGCGCGCCCGTCAGTGCCGGCGTGAATGCGTACTTGCCGCCTGCTTCGTACGCGTTGAACGTCGTCATGTGACCGGTAATCTGCTCGATGTTCGTGTGCGTCCAGAGAGCCCACATCGTTGCCGCGCCGATCGAGTACTTGGTGCCGACGCCGACCGTGGACAGGTCCTTCGCCGTACCGCTGATCGCCGAGTTTGCGAGCGTCGTCGAGAAGGTGGTCGGCGATGCCGAACCCGGGTAGCGGATGTCCGTGTACGCAGCGCCGATGCCGAACGGGCCGTTCGCATAGTTCACGCCAAAGCTGTAAACCGACGATGAACCGCTTGCGCCCGGCGCGCCAGCAAATGCACCAGCCTGGTTCGAGAAGCCGTACATGCCGCCGAAGGTCAGGCCCGCGAAGTTCGCGCTGGTGAACTTGACCGCGTTGCTGACGCGGCTCGACGTGAGCTGGTCGACATCGTTGATGTGATAGCCGTAGTTACCAGCGACGGTCTGGCTGCCGTTGGTGTACACGCCACCCAGAAAGTCGGTCGAGAACGAGTATTGGCGACCGAACGTGAGCGTGCCGATGCCGTTCTGCGACAGACCGACGTATGCCTGACGGCCGAACAGCGAGCTGCCCTGGCCGAGCGCGCCGGTGCCGGAGTTAAAGCCGTTTTCCAACGTGAACAGCGCCTTCAGGCCATTGCCGAGGTCTTCAGAACCGCGCAGGCCCCAACGGCTGGCTTGGGCGACACCGTCGCCGTATTGATAGAGCTTCTGGCCTTGAGGGCCAGCATGGTTGACATAGGTGAAACCGGCATCGATCAAGCCATACAGCGTGACGCTGCTTTGTGCGTGTGCGGCGGTGGCGAAGACGGCGAGCGTAGCGGCGGCCAATACTTTCTTGTTCAAGACTTTCTCCGATTAAAAATTAAGCGATCACCACGCCGTACTCTTTGGTAAGGTCGTGCGATGGCCCGAAATTTAAGGGAACGCAGAGTAAGGTATGTGACAGCTTTGCTTATTTTTGTAATCTGTCGCGCCGGCGCGACACTCACATAGCGTTGCCAGTTGAAATCAAGCAAGGCACGCCGCTCATAAGCTTTTTCCAGATCGTGCATATAAGCGTGTGAAAAACGATTGGTTTTCGGGGGCATCGGGGGCATGCGACGATCCGCACCTACCAATCAAAATCGCTTGTGGGGAAACGCATGCAACGCCGCAAAATCATCCAGAATCTGCTCGCTATCGCCGCCGTTTCGCTTACGGCAACGTTTGCGCATGCCGACGACAAACAACTGAAGATCGGCACGATGAGCGGCCCGGACGCACAAATCTGGTCGGTCGTGACCAAAGTGGCCGCGCGCGAAGGGCTGAATGTGAAGGTCATCGAATTCAACGACTACGTGCAGCCGAACGCGGCGCTCGACTCCGGTGACCTCGACGCCAACGGTTTCCAGCACCAGCCGTTTCTCGATAGCCAGATCAAGCAGCGTGGCTACAAGATCGTCAACGTCGGCCTGACCTACGTTTCGCCGATGGGCTTCTATTCGAAGAAACTCAAGTCACTGAAGGACTTGCCGGAAGGCGCGAAGGTCGGCATCCAGAACGATCCGTCGAATGGCAACCGCGCGCTGCTGCTGCTGCAGAAGTACGGCGTGATCAAACTGAAGCCGGGCGTCGGCACGAACGGCGTCAATGCCACGCCGCTCGACGTCGCCGAGAATCCGAAGAAGATCAAGCTGGTGGAGCTCGACGCCGCGCAATTGCCGCGCTCGCTCGACGACCTCGACGCGGCGTCGATCAACACGGACTACGCGGTGAAGGCCGGCTTGCAGCCGACGAAAGACGCGATCGCGATCGAGGACCTCAAAGGTCCGTACGCGAATCTGATCGCCGTGCGCGCGCAGGATCGCGACAAGCCGTGGGTCAAGAAGCTGGTCGCGGCGTACGAGTCGGATGAAGTGCGCAAGTACATCGACACGCAGTTCAAAGGCGCGATCATTCCGGCTTTCTGAGCGCTTTTATAGGCGGCTTTCCGGCCGCCTTTGAGCACTCCGCTCTTTCGCAACAGACCCGTAAACGCAAAACACCCGCAGAAATAGCGGGCGTTTTGCTTGGCAGACACAGCTTCCGCAGATGAATCCTGGGAAGGCGCGGCTTCAGTTGTTCTTCAGTTGCTCAACAACGACCCGCTTCTGAACGCCTTCGCTCCGGCAATGCGCGCGAATTCCAGCCCGGCCGTCGCGAAGCGCGTCAAATGCCGCGCATACAGCACGCCGGCTACGGTGCTCTTCAGTGTGACGACACGATCGGTCAACGGATCGACAATATCGGCGATCTCATGGCCGACATCGACCCAGGTACCGACTTCACAACGATACACGAGCACACCGCTGATCGGCGCGACGATCGGCTCGGCGCCGGCCAAAGGCGTGGCGGCGAATTCGAGCACCGGCAGCGGCGCCGGTGTGCCGTCGATCACGCCACGCGAGGTCAGGTACTCGATGATCGCCTGAGCGTCACGCTCCGCGTACTCGTACGACACTTCGCGTTGACCGCGCAGCTCGATCGTGACCGAGACCGAGCCGTTCGGAATCGGGAAACGCTCGCCGTAACGGCCGCGCAGATCCGACCAGCAGAAGCTGTGGATTTCGTCGAACGGATTGCCCACCGAATTCAGCGCCAGCAGCGACGCCTTGGCGTCCAGATAGCAGGCGAGCGGCTCGACTTCCGGCCACAGGTCCGGGTTCGTGTAGAGGTGCATCGCGGCTTCCCAGTCGCAGTGCAGATCGAGCACGACATCGGCGTCATACGAGAGCTTTTGCAGCGCCAGACGTTGCGATTCGAGTTCTGTTTCTGGCTTCTGCGCGTCGAGCGCTTCACGCATCGCCGCGCGGATCGCCGTGCGATTGGCGTCGATGTTGTCGGTCAGGCGCGCTTCGATGCCGGGCTGAATCAGCGCCGACAGCTCGTAGAAATTGCGGTTGAAGTTCTGCGCGCTGTTGGTCTCGAAGCGGCCCGTCAGATGGCCGAGAAAGTGCTGGTTCAGGCCGATCGGATTGGCCACCGGCACGATCACGACTTCGCCGCGCACCTTGCCGGCCGCTTCCAGCGCGGCGAGCTTGCGGCGCAACGCCCACGAAACCAGCATGCCAGGCAACTCGTCGGCATGCAGCGACGACTGGATGTAAATCTTCTGCCCGCCGCCGGGACCATAGTGAAAACTCGTCAGAATACGGGCGGTGCCGAGCGTCGGGGCAATCAGCGGATGGGTTTGGGTTTGCATGGTTTTCAAATCCGCGGGCATCTGGGGCGTGCCGCGCTATGTCGATGATTACAAGGGGAAAGGGTGTCTAAAGGTCGGTCATTGGCGGGCGGGTTCGCAGCGCCTCTAGCGCACGATCTTAGCCGATATGACGCGGCGCGTGGTCTTATGCGGCGCGGCCCGGAGCGCACGGCGCGCGGGCCGGCCGGTCAGCTTCGATCGCAGTCCAGGCGGCGCGGCAAAGCGGTCCCGCAAACGAAACGGGCTCCGCGTGATGCGGAGCCCGGTTTTTGCGAGCCGGCAAGCGCGCCGTCAGGCGCGCGTGGCTGGCTTAGCCGCCGTACACGTCGAAGTCGAAGTACTTCTTCTCGAGCTTCTTGTACGTACCGTCCTTGATGATGTCGGCAATCGCCTTGTCGACCTTCGCCTTCAGATCGGCGTCTTCCTTGCGCATGCCGATGCCTGCGCCGTTGCCGAGGATCTTCGGATCGTCGAGGTCCTTGCCGACGAAGTCGAAGCCCGCGCCGCGCGGCGTCTTCAGGAAGCCGATGTCAGCTTGCACCGCGTCTTGCAGCGCTGCGTCCAGACGGCCCGACAGCAAGTCGGCATAGACCTGGTCCTGGTTCTGATACGGCACGACCTTCGCGCCCTTCGCTTCCCAGTACGTCTTCGCGTAGGTTTCCTGGATCGTGCCTTGCTCGACGCCAACCGTCTTGCCCTTGAGCGAATCGGCGGTCGGCAGGATGCCCGAACCCTTCTTCGCGACGAGGCGCGTCGGCGTGTTGAACAGCTTCGACGAGAAGGCGATCTGTTCAGCGCGTTGCGGCGTCATGGACATCGACGACAGCACGCCGTCGAACTTCTTCGCCTTCAGGGCCGGGATCATGCCGTCGAAGTCGTTTTCGACCCACACGCACTTGGCCTTCAGGCGCGCGCAGATTTCATTGCCGAGGTCGATGTCGAAGCCCGCGAGCTTGCCGTCCGAGCCCTTGGACTCAAACGGGGGGTAGCTGGCGTCAACGCCGAAACGGATTGTCGACCAATCTTTAGCGTGTGCGCCAATCGAGACGGTTGCAAGCAGAGCAACCGTCAAAGCCGCTAGCAGTTTTTTCACTGTTTAACTCCTCGGTGTAGTTCGAATACTCCCGTATGCGGTTGTGCCGCTGCGGGACGCCCGGCGCGACTCACGACCAGGCTTGGGTTGAAGCTGCCGGCCGGGGCGGCCAGCAGCGCGCGCCAAGCTTATCAGTTCAAAAAGATAGGGTAGTTAGTGAAACACCGGATAGCGTTCGGGAATAGCTTCTAAAGCCTGAATGTGGTGGAGATTCGACGGCGCCGCCATGCGTCTTGCATGGCCTTGGGATGCTACCTGTTGTCGTGTAACGAAGCCGTAATGAAGTTGGCTAACCACGGCGCGTTGCCGGCGTACTTCGCAAGACGCGTTGTACCGGCAAAACCAGTATTCAGAATGGCGCTATTACCAGCACTTATTGCAGACTATTACGGCGAGCGCGATTGTTTCAATTGCCTGTCGGCGAGTTAAAGATTTCGCTTGAACAACCGTTAAATACAGATGAGCGTATTTGTTAAATCACACCTGACCGATTGTTTTTTCTCGATTGAGGCGGGGCCGGAACCAAAAATGCATGGCTTGGCGCTATGATCAACGCTCCGAACGGCTGCCGTTGCAGCGTACGATCATATCGGTATCTGTCTGAACAAAGTCATCGAGCACTACGCCCGCGATTAAATACCGCGCGCCTGTTTGCGTTCGTCTTAATGACCTTCTGCTAAGCGGTTGTATATGCACACGATTTCGATGGCAGACGAAATGCGCTGTTTCAAACCATCGCACCGGAGCCGAACTGCAGTCGCAGCGGCACGCGCGAAGTCACTGCGCGGCCGCGGGTTTTCCGGGTTTTTGACATTACTGATAAACGCCGCTTTCTGCTGTAGCCTTTTGTCTTCAGCACCCGTCGTGGCCGCCGACAACGTTCTGCGTGTACTGGCATGGCCCGGTTATGCGGACGCCGACGTCGTCAAGACTTTCGAGGCGCGCTACAACGCGAAGGTCGAAGTCACGCTGGTCGATTCCGACGAGGCGCTATGGGCGCAGATGCATGCTCAGGGCACGCCGCAGTTCGATGTGCTCGCTGCGAATACTGCTGAAATCGAGCGCTATACCCGCGCGAATCTGCTGGCGCCGCTCGATCTGGCCAGTTTGCCGAATACGAAAAAACAGTTGCCGCGGTTTCAGGCGCTGTCGTCGATCGAAGGGCTGACCTCGGCAGGCAATGTGTACGCCATTCCATTCACGTACTCGTCGATGGGGCTGATCTATGACCGCAAGCAGATCGCCGTTGCGCCGCGCTCGATGCGCGAATTGTGGAACCCGCGCTATCGCGGCAAGGTTCTCGACTTCAATAGCGCCCAGCATAATTTCTCGTTCACCGCGCTGGCGCTGGGCTATCCCCATCCCTTTCAGCTCGACGCCACGCAGATGCGCGTGATCGCTCACAAGCTCGTCGATCTGCGCCGCAACCTGCTGACCTATTACACGCTGCCTGAAGAAGCGACCGCGTTCTTCATCCAGCATAAAGTTGCCTTGATGTTCGGTAACTACGGCACTCAGCAGGTTGAATCGTTGCGCCGCGCCGGCGCCGACGTGGGCTACGTGATTCCCGACGAAGGGGTGCTCGCCTGGCTGGACTGCTGGTCGATGACGCGAACCGCCAACGATCGCCCGCTCGCGCTTGCGTGGATCAACTACATGCTCGAACCGGACGTCAGTGCGTTGCTGACGCAACGCCAGGGGCTCGCCAACACGTTGACGGCGCCGGCGGAGAACAGCGACAAGGCGCATATCGTCTGGATCGGCCCGGTGGAAGATATTCAGCGGCGCGAAGACCTGTGGAGCAGAATCGTGTCCGGCGACAGGTCGGAGCGTTTTTGATGATGCGCCCCGGCTTGACATTCAAGTTATCGATTCTGCTTGCGTGCATTGGCGTGCTCGCGTCCGGTGCGACCGGTTATTACACGTATCGTGCCAACCGTACGATGCTCGTGAACGAAGCCGGACACAGCCTGCTGACTTCAACGGAGCTGTTGGGCCAGCGCTTTTCCGTGGCGATCGACGATGTTGCCGCAGACGCGCTGGTGCTCGCGAGCTTGCCGTCTTTGGCGGACGTCGCGCAGACCGACGACGGCGTTGGCGCGAATGCGCCGCGCGAACAACTGGCGCAGGTGTATGCCAGCTTCATGGTTCACCACCCCGAGTACCTGCAGATTCGTTTCATTACTCGCAAGCACTTCGGACTCGAGCTGATCCGTTTCGACCGCGATGCGGACGGCCTCGTGCGGGTCGAGGGGAACAACCTGCAGGAAAAAGGCCAGTTTGCGTATGTGTTCGACACACTGGCGTTCTCGCCCGGACGCATTTACACCTCGCCGATCGCGGTGAACCACGAGTACGGCGCGCATGCCGCCGAGGGCAAACCGACACTGCGGCTCGGCACACCTGTGGCGGACGCGAGTGGCGCAGTGGTGGGCGTCGTGATTATCGATATCGATCTGGCCGGACTGTTCAACCGTTTGCAGAGCGATTTGCCGAGCGACTATCAGGTTTATCTCGCCAACGAATGGGGTGATTTCCTGGTCCATCCGGATGCCTCGAAAACGTTCGGCTTCGACAAGGGCCGCCGCGTTCTGATGCAGGACAGCTTTTCCGCTACGAGGCCGCTCTTCGATCTGTCAAAAAGCGAAGTTCTGCTGGACGGTCTCGAGCGGCCGAGGCAGGCGGCCGGTCAGGTGCTTGCTTTCGTGCGCAGACCGTTCGGCGCCTCCGAAGGCAACCGTTTTGTCGTGATCGGCCTCGCCAAGCCGCTCGAGGATGTATTGTCCGGCGCCACCCAACTGGGTAACAGAATCATTCGCATGGTGTTGATCTTCAGCGTGCTGGCGCTGTTCCTCGCGATTCTGTTTGCGCGCGCCCTGACCAAGCCTTTGCACATTCTCGCGTATGCGGCGACGCATCTGTTCGCCGAGCACGCGATGGAAACGCTGCCGCTCAAACGTACCGACGAGATCGGCATACTCGCGCGCTGCTTCGATCGTCTGCGCCGGGAAATCAAGTCGCAAATGGATGTGCTGCATAACAAGCAACGTGAGCTCGTGCATCTCGCCACGCACGACGGGCTGACCGGCCTGCCGAACCGCATGTTGTTCATGCAGAAGCTCGAGGCGGCGATCGGGGAAGCGACACGGCGCCAGGAAGGGCTTGCCGTGCTGTTCGTCGACCTCGACCGCTTCAAGCAGATCAACGACCAGTTCGGCCATTCGATTGGTGACAAGGTGCTCGCCGCGGTGGCGCAGCGGCTGAAGCAGGTGCTCTGCAGCGCGGATGTCGCCGCGCGCCTCGGCGGCGATGAGTTCATCGTGTTGGTCGAGGGGCCGCGCTCCACGGAGGCCGCACCGGGGATTGCCTCGCGCATCATGGGGGCGTTGAACGAAGAACTGCTGATCGACGGACAAAGCATGACGGTGGGCGCGAGCATCGGCATCAGCCAGTTTCCGGACGATAGCGCCACAGTGGAGGAGCTGCTGCTCCACGCCGACGCGGCGATGTATGCGGCCAAAGCCGGTGGACGGTGTGGCTATCTGCGCTACCAGGATGTGCTGGCGGCGCGCAAGCGCGAGCAGGAGAAGGCGAGCGAAGGCGCAACGGAAGGGCGTGAGGCGAAGCCGACCGCCTGAAGCGCCGAATTTCATTGCAATGCCGCAATGGCCCCTTGCGCGCCGTTTTCGTGAAGCAACTGCAATGCGTGTCGAAGCGCTTTCCTGAACTCGGGAAGGGTGGCCAGATCTTCCGGAAACACCTCACGCACAGTCAGTAACGCGTCCATCAGCGCCTGCGGCTCAGCTTGCGCGGATGCCGCGAGCGCCTTTAATCTGCCGGCCAGCGGATCGCTGATTTCGTAACGCGTGCCGTCGTCCGCGTGGCCGCGCAAAAACATCATCCAGGCCGCTATCGCCAGCGCGAGACGCGTGAACGGTTGACCTGCGCCGATTCGCGCCGCAATCGTCGCGAGCAGACGCGGTGGAATCTTCTGGCTGCCATCCATCGCGATCTGCGCGCAGCGATGTTTCAGCGCCGGATTCGCGTAGCGCTCGAGCAGTGCGTCCCGATAGGCGGCCAGGTCGAATGATGCGGGCATGGTTAGCGTCGGCGCGATTTCTTCCATCATCATCGCGTGGATGAGATTGCGCATGGCGGGGTGAGAGATCGCTGCATCGATCGTCTCGAAGCCGCCGAGCATCGACAGATAGGCCAGCGTCGAGTGCGTGCCGTTCAGCATGCGCAGCTTCGCCAGTTCGAAAGGCGTGACGTCCTCGACGAGTTGCGCGCCGACTGCGTCCCATGCGGGACGTCCCCCGGCAAAACGATCTTCAATGACCCATTGCCGGAACGGCTCGCATGGCACCGGTGCGGCATCCGCATAAACGATTGCGTGGGCTACGGTGATGCGTTCAGCGTCGGTGGTGGCCGGCACGATACGGTCGACCATCGTCGACGGAAACGCAACGTGGGCGGCGATCCAGTCGGCCAGATCGGGATCGCGTTGCCGCGCGAACGAACAGACCACCTGGCGCAGCGCGGCGCCGTTATGGGAAAGGTTGTCGCACGAGAGCACCGTGAACGGTTTGCCGTGCGCACCGTCGCGCCGCTCGCGCAATGCCGCGACGAGGATGCCTGGCACCGTGCGCGGTTCGAGCGGGTTGGCCAGATCGTGTGCAACGGCGGGATCGTCCAGCGCGACCTCGCCGGTTTTCGGGTCGCGGCAGTAGCCTTTTTCCGTGACGGTCAGCGAGACGATCTGAACCAGCGGATCCGCGAGGCGCGCGAACAGGGCGGAGCGATCGTGCGGCATGGCCAGCACTTCGCGCAGCGCACGCACGACCGTCACCTTGGCACCATGCGGCCCGCGTTCAACCACGCTATACAAACCTTGCTGCTCCATCAGCGCGTCGCGCTTGCCGACATCGCCTTGCAGCGTGACGCCGCAAATGCCCCAGTCGCCGCCCGCGGCAAGCATGGCCTCCTCCGTGTAGAGGGCTTGATGCGCGCGATGGAAGTTGCCAATCCCCAGATGAACGATGCCGATGCGCGGCTCCTGCCATTGAGGTGAGAGCAGATGTGTTTGCAGCGTAGGTAGTGCTTGGCGGACGAGGCGAGGCAAGGTAGCTACAGAAATCATGTGACGAATTCCAGGTTGCGGAAAGGCTTCAGACCGACGCCGTTCAACGGGAAAACCCTGATTTGACGTGTCGCTATACTTGTATGGTAGCATCGTTCAAACGGTTTGAGACAGGTTGACGAGTGCGATTTTCCACTTCATTTTCCACTTCAACCGGCACTCAAAATCGACATGAAAAACAGCCAGTCGCATGCCGCCGTTGTGCACGGTTCGCGACTCGCCTCTGCAAGGAAGATGTCATGAAGATCGTTCGCGCCGACGTGATCGTCACGTGCCCGGGCCGCAATTTCGTCACATTGAAAATCGTCACGGACGAAGGCGTACACGGCATCGGCGATGCAACGCTGAACGGCCGCGAACTCGCAGTCGCTTCGTATCTGAAAGACCACGTGTGCCCGTTGCTGATCGGCCGCGATCCCGGTCGTATCGAAGACACCTGGCAGTACCTCTACAAAGGCGCGTACTGGCGCCGCGGCCCTGTCACGATGACGGCGATCGCCGCGGTGGATATGGCGCTGTGGGACATTCTCGGCAAAGTAACGGACATGCCGCTGTACAAGCTGCTAGGCGGCGCGTCACGAGAAGGCGTGATGGTGTACGGCCACGCCACCGGCCGCGACATTCCCGAAGCGCTCGACCGTTACGCGGAACACATCGAAGCCGGCTATCAGGCCATTCGCATTCAATGCGGTGTGCCGAATATGCGCTCGGTGTATGGCGTGTCGAAAGGCAGTGGCATGTACGAGCCGGCCACCAAGGGCGCGGTGGAGGAGCAGAGCTGGTCGTCGGAAAAGTATCTCGACTTCGTACCCAAGCTCTTTGAAGCGGTGCGCGACAAATTCGGCTTCGATACGCATTTACTGCATGACGTCCACCACCGTTTGACGCCGATCGAGGCCGCGCGTCTCGGCAAATCGGTCGAGCCGTATCGCCTGTTCTGGATGGAAGACCCAACGCCCGCGGAAAACCAGGCCGGCTTCCGGCTGATTCGCGAACATACGGTCACGCCGATCGCCGTCGGCGAAGTCTTCAACAGCATCTGGGATTGCAAACAGTTGATCGAGGAGCAATTGATCGACTATATCCGCGCGACGTTGACGCACGCGGGTGGCATTACGCATCTGCGGCGCATTGCAGATTTCGCTTCGCTGTACCAGGTGCGAACCGGTTGTCATGGGCCGTCGGATCTGTCTCCAGTGTGCATGGGCGCGGCGCTGCATTTCGATCTGTGGGTGCCGAATTTCGGCGTGCAGGAATACATGGGCTTTCCACCCGAGGCGCTCGACGTATTCCCGCATGCATGGCGCTTCGAGCGCGGCATGATGCATCCCGGCGAAGCGCCGGGTCATGGTGTCGATATCGACGAAGCAGCGGCCGCGCGGTATCCCTACGACCCCGCGTATCTGCCGGTCGCGCGTCTCGAAGACGGGACGCTGTGGAACTGGTGAGCTGATTTCGCTTCTTCATCTTCTTTCGCGCGGCACTGAGCGCGAGACCTTTGTCATACCGGAGTCCTTCATGCTCGCAGCCGTGCTTCACGAACCCAAACTGATCCGCATCGACGAAGTCGAGCCGCCTGTACCCGGCCCCGGCCAGGTGCGAGTACGCGTGCGCGCCGGCGGCATTTGCGGCTCCGATCTGTCGTACTACTTCAAAGGCAAGAGCGGTGATTTCGCGGTGCGCGAGCCATTCGTGCTCGGACATGAAGTGGCCGGCGAGATCGATTCGCTCGGCGAGGGCGTGAGCGCGGAGAGTCGTCTGACACCCGGACAGCGTGTTGCCGTCAATCCTGGACTTGCCTGTGGGACGTGCCGCTTTTGCATCGGCGGGATGCCGAATCATTGTCTGAACATGCGCTTCATGGGCAGTGCATCGACGTTCCCGCATACGCAGGGCATGTTCCGTCAATACATCGTCGTCGCGGCGCGGCAATGCGTACCGGTGCCGGATGGCGTCGATTTTGCGCAGGCGTCGATGGCCGAGCCGCTTGCCGTTGCATTGCATGCAGTGAAGCAGGCGGGTTCGCTCGTCGGCGCGAGTGTCTTGCTGGTGGGTTGCGGGCCGATCGGTTGCATTCTGCTGAGCGTGGCGCGCCGCGCCGGTGCTCATCGCGTGGTCGCGCTGGATCTTTCGGATCGCGCGTTGCAGGTTGCGCAGCAACTCGGTGCGGATCAGACCGTGAATGCGACAGACAGCGCCACGATCGATCAATGGTCCGCGCAACGCGGCACGTTCGACGTGGTCATCGAGGCATCGGGCAGTCCCGCCGGACTCGATACGGCGCTGCGTGCGGCACGAGCCGGCGGTACGGTGATTCAGGTGGGCAATCTGCCGGCCGGCCAGTCGCCGGTGGCGGCGAACCTGGTGATGTCGAAGGAACTCCGCTATCAAGGCTCGTTCCGCTTCACTGGCGAATACGCCATCGCTGCCGATGAAATCGCCTCCGGCAAAGTCGATTTGCGACCGCTCATGACGCATGCATTCGCGATGAACGAAGCGAACCATGCGTTCGAAGTGGCTCTCGATCGCTCGCAGTCGATGAAGGTGCATCTGAACTTCGATTGAACATCGCCCGTGGCATGAGGCGTTGCACGTGACCGCTGCGCCAGGCCAATCCAGATACTTAAGCTATTCAAAACGCCCATCAAGAGGCGACCCGAAGGAGACACCTGATGATCAAGAGTCAACGCTGGTTTGTTGTCGCGCTACTGTTTCTGGCCGGCGTCATCAACTATCTCGACCGCGCGGCGCTGTCGATTGCGGCACCGTTGATCCAGAAAGACCTGCACTTCTCGCATGCGCAGTTGGGCATCGTGTTCAGCAGCTTTTTCATCGGCTATGCGCTGTTCAATTTTGTCGGCGGCGTGCTGTCGGACAAGGTCGGTGCGAAACGCGTATTCGGCACCGCGATGGGCGTGTGGTCGGTGTTCTGCGGCGCGACCGCGTTGGCCGCCGGCATCGGTTCGCTGATCGTGCTGCGTGTGCTGTTCGGCATGGGCGAAGGTCCGTTCAGCTCGTCGAACAGCAAGATGGTCAATAACTGGTTCCCGCGCAAGGAGGTCGCGAGCGCGATCGGCGTGATCAGTTCGGGCACACCGCTCGGCGGCGCGCTGGCGGGGCCGGTGGTCGGCTTCATGGCGGTGCAGTTCGGCTGGCGCTGGGCCTTTGTCGCGATCATGATGCTGGGCCTCTTGTGGCTTGTATTGTGGGCGGCAACGACCACCGAACACCCGCACGAAAACTCGCGCGTTACGCCTGATGAGATCGAACTCATCCGCGCCGGACAGGCGGACGAGCATGCGATCGCGCATTCGGCCGACGGCGAGCGGCTCGGCCTGCGGCACTTCCTGAAGAAGCCGATCATTCTTGCGACGGCCTTCGCGTTCTTCTCATACAACTACGTGCTGTTTTTCTTCCTGTCGTGGTTCCCGACCTATCTGACCGAAGCGCATCACCTGAGTCTGCGCGACATGAGTTTCGCCACGGTGATTCCGTGGCTGCTCGGCAGTATCGGGCTCGCGGCGGGCGGCTTCATCTCGGACTTCATCTTGCGCCTGACCGGTAAGCCGCTGCTGTCGCGCAAGATCGTGCTGAGTACTTGTCTGGGCGCGGCGGCGGTGTGTGTCGCGTTGGCCGGGCGTGTTGCCAGTACTCAGGGGGCGGTCGCGCTGATGTCGGTGTCGATCTTCTTCCTGTATGTGACGGGCGCGGTGTATTGGGCCGTGATTCAGGACACCGTGCCGCGCGAACACGTCGGCGGCGCGGGCGGTTTTGTGCACTTGCTGGCGAATCTGGCCGGCGTGATCGGACCCGCGGTGACGGGCTTCATCGTCGAAGCGACGCACGGGAATTACGCTAGTGCGTTCGTGCTGGCGGGGGCGATTGCCGTGCTCGGCGCGCTGTGTTCGCTGGTGTGGATTCGCGAGCCGCGAGCGAGTGCCTTAAACATGAAGCGTGCATGGTAGTATGGTGCGACACACTTTAGTGGATATCCTGGTGGGTATTCATGGTGTGCGCCGTCTCTGTCGCTATTCATTCGTTGCTATCCGCTGCTTTACCCGATGCCGACCAAGAACCTCCACGCCAACGCGTCTTCTTTCTCCTCCGATGCCTCGCTTGCGTCCCGCACAAGGCGTCGCGCGAGCGTGCAGGCCGGCGCGCGTGTCGAACTGCCGGATCTGACCGCCAGCGTCTCGTTCGACTCGCATGAGCCGATCGGCAAGCAGATTTTCCGTGCGCTGCGTCAGGCAATTTTCGTCGGTCAACTGGTGCCGGGCACGCCGCTCTCGGAGAAGGAAGTGTCCGACATGTTTCAGGTGTCGCGGCAACCGGTGCGGGAGGCGTTCATCAAATTGGTGGAAGCAGGTGTGCTTCAGGTATTGCCGCAGCGCGGCACTTTCGTGAAGCGCATTTCGCCGCGCCAGGTGCGGGAAGGGCGTTTCATTCGCGAAGCGATCGAGACGGCGGTGGTGAAGAAGGCAGCCGTGTCGATCACGGACGAGCAGTTGCAGGCACTGGCCGACAACCTTCGTGACCAGAAGCTTGCGGCGAAATCGAACGACACCGCCGCCTTCCTCGCGCTCGACGAGGCGTTTCATTACGCGATCGCCCAGGCGATCGATTGCACGGCGGCATGGGAAACGATTCAGGACATCAAGGCGCAGATGGACCGGGTGCGCTACCTGAGCTTGCCCGACGTGTCACCGCTCGATCTGCTGATCAAGCAGCACGCGAAGATTCTGGCGGGCCTGCGCGCGCACGACCCGAGCGCGGCTGAAGAAGCAATGCGCAGTCACCTGCGCGAGATTCTGATGTCGCTTGGTCCGATTGCGGAGCGCAATCCGGCGTGGTTCGATGCGGATGAACCGGAGCGCGTGCCGCTGTCGACTTAGGCCGATGTGCGGGTAGGCCGCCGGCTTGCTCGCTTACGGCCATATTACGGCCCTAGGCGTAGCCCCCCGCTGCGCCAGCCAATTTCATCCACGCATAACCCGCGGAGCCCCGTCTCGCGGCGTCCCCAGCCCCCAATCATCAGACGATTTCAGTGGCAAAAACCCGAGGGAAGTTTGCCTCGATCGGTGCTTCGTCGAGCGCTGACGCAATCGTTTGCGCCGATCTTGAGGTAACTCTGTCTGATTTGCGCCAATGCGTTTTCGGCCTATCAACTTTTGATGTGGGTTTGCCGAAAACATCGTTACAGCAACGGGATTGACTGGAGACGGGTGTGAAGCGACAGGTGTGGTTTTTGGTAGCCGTTCTCGCGCTGGCCGGGTGCGCACAGATGCCTGCGCAGAATGCCGCGCACACGGACAAGGCGCCCAACGAAGTCATCAGCTTCGAGATTCCGCCGGATGCGCTCGGGGCGCATGACCCGCAACTCACCGCCGTGCTGACCAAGGCAGGCGCACTGGCTGCCGCGCAACAGCAGTCCACGGTCGTGCTGGTCACCGCGCTGGGTCAGGATTTCGCGTACCTGAACCAGGCGGTATGGAAGGGCGTGCCTGCGCAACGCATGTCGAAGGTGAGCTTTGAGAATCGAACCGCTGGTCTGGGTCAGCCCTATAGCGTGTCGATCAGGACGGTGCAATGAAGGAGGCCATCGCGATGCTTCGAATCACCTTACTGACGGCGGCCACGCTGCTCGCCACACCTGCTTTTGCGGGCCAGCCGGGAACGGATCTGCAATCGGCCGGAGCGTTTCCTGCCACGTTTCCTCCGGCGGCGGACAAGGTTTATCCACCGTTGCCAACGCTTGCGATGCTGCCACCGTCGAGCGGCAGCGATGATGACTTGCCTGTGAAGCCGACGACGCATCGAAAGAAGTCGCGTGCGCCGATCCAGTCGCAGGAACGCAAGGGAGCGCCGCTGCCGGCTGTCCGGCTCGTCGTGTCCGATGCTTCGCATACGTACCTCGACTCCGTGCAACGGCAAATCGATCTGGCGTTGGCCAAGTAATTCGCCCGCGGCGTGGAGCTCGCCACTTTTGCTGCTATCAAGCGGAAGGATGAATCGTGTCCTTGAAACTCTTCTGTGCCGCGCTAGCGTGGCTGTCGATGTGCGGCGCGGCCTACGCGGCCGACGATTGCTTCAATGAGGCCGCGGCCTATCAGGGCGTCAATCCCTGGATATTGCGCGCGGTTGCATGGTACGAATCGAAGGGGGACCCGGACGCGATACACCAGAACGCGAACGGTTCGATCGACGTCGGCCAGTTGCAGATCAATTCGATTCATTTCGGTGACCTCGCGCGCGAGGGCGTACCGCACCGCGCATTGACCGATCCATGTGTGAACGTCTACGTGGCCGCGTGGCTGCTGAAGCAGAAGATGGTCAAATACGGCAATACCTGGCGCGCGATCGGCGCGTACCACTCGGAGTCCCCGAAGCAGCGTGACGCCTACGCCCGCAGCATCCAGCAGGTGCTGGTCGGATGGGGGCAGTTGCTGCCCGCCCGCCAAACGCTAGTCGCCGATCGCTAGTCACGAAAACGCAGCTTCGCGTGGTTATCATGAGGCCCCCGGACGGCCTCGATTTCACGCACGGCGCGGCCTCATGCATGCTGCATCGTGCGGAGAAAGCGGGGCCAGGCTGTACTTGCTGAGGCCTTCGTTGATCAGATCACATACGCGTAAAGCGGCAGTGTTGGTGGCGCTTGCCGGTATCGGCCTCGCCGTCGGCGCGCCTTTCGTTCTCAATTCGCACGCGGCGTTCGTCGGGCTGCGTAACGTCTCTCTCTACGTATTCGCCGCGCTTGCCGCGAGTGCTGCGATCAGCGCGATGGCAAAAGCGGGCAAGCTGCATCTGATGCAGACCGCGCTCGGCTTCCGGGTCAGTTTCCTGCGCACGTTTGCCATCACGCTGGCTACCGATTTCGCGTTCCTGGCTTCTCCGTTGGGCGCGGCGGGCTACGGCGTCAACATCGGCCTGCTGCAGCGCGCCGGCGCATCCTGGTCGCTTGCGACGACGGTTGTCGGCGCGGATCAGGCGCTCGATCTCGCGTTCTTCACGACCGCCGTACCGGTGTCCCTGCTGTTCGCCTTCGGACCGTTGACGCAGGTGATTCCGCGCGCGAGCGCGCCGCTTGTGTTCGGCGTGCTGGCCGGAGCCGCATGCCTCGTCGGTGTCTGCTGGATGAATCGCCGGCGCGTGGCGGCGACACTGGACGCCGCCGGCCGGCGCGTTCATTGGCTCAACGAGCGCCGCGCGAGATTGAGCCGGTTTTTCCATAGCGTTCGCCGGCAATGGCTGGAACTGGTCGCCGGACCCAAGTGGCGGCTTGCCGCGTTGTGTCTGCTCACGACGCTGCAGTGGTTGCTGCGCTACGGCGCACTCTGGTTTATCTTGCGCGAACTCGGTTACCGCCTGCCGTTGGGTTTCGTTCTGGCCGTGCAGGCCGTCGTGCTGCATGCCGCGTTGTGGACCGGCGTGCCCGCGGGTGGTGGCACCGGCGATATCGCTCTCGCTGCCGCATTCGCGAGTTGGGTGCCCCGCGCGGGCATCGCGACGGCGCTGGTGTTGTGGCGTTTCGCGACGCTTTACAGCCCTCTGGCGCTGGGCGCGGCAGGTTTCGTTGCGCTGGCAACGAGGGGGCGCAACCCACTGTCGGCCGTCGACTGAAACCTCGAGGGCCAGGCTGGAACGGCACAACGCGGCACAGTGCGGCTCACGGCGTTCGCCAGCTTCGGTAAGCGCTTCAGCGCGGACTATCGGTATCGGGCACTTTGCGCATGCGTGCCGCAAAACTCGCGCGTGAGTCCTGCTCACTGCGTAAGCGAAGCATTTGAAAGGTCTGTGAAATCAGCGCGAGCGGATAGACCGCCTTCAGGAGGTCGGCGATCATGCGCCATTCCGCACGCATGCCTTTCCAGTAGCCGAGTTTCTCTGTTTTGCGAGCCTGCGTGACGCGTGGCCAGTGAGTCACCGCAATCGGCAGACGGCGCGCGATGATGCGGCGGTTCATGAACACTTCGACCCCGAAGCGCGGCAAGCCGTGAACGTCCTGCAGGACTTCGCTTAGCAGCGCTTTTTTGACCACGCGCTCGCCGGAGACGAAATCGAGGCCGATGGCGCGGAATGCCAGCAGGCTGTTCTGGCGCAGGCTCATGCTCACTTGCGCGCTGCCTTGCAGGACAGGCAGGGCGAGCGCGCTGATGCTCTCGGCCGTCAGACCCTTCAGGTCGGCATCGAGCAGCATCAACAGTTCGCCACGCGCGGCGGCGATCCCGGTTGCCATGGCGGCGCTTTTACCGCGGTTCTCTGCGCACCGGATCAGCCGCGCCGACGCGAAACGCTCGACCACATCGGCGGTGCCGTCGGTCGAACCATCGTCCACCACGATGACTTCGTCGAGCAAAGGATGCGCGCAGGCCACGGCCAGCACCGTGCCGATGCGGGGCGCCTCGTTGTACGCGCAAATGACACAGGAGATTCGTGGAGCAGGTCTGAGCGGGGCGCGAGCGGTCATGTAAAGGGCAGTAAAGATCAACAATGGTGCGCTGCAGCACAATGCGTGTTTTTCAGCTATAGTCAGGGCACGGCATATGTCCAGAGAGGTACAGAATGTACGACGCCGAAATCGCCGCCACCCTCCTGAATCGTTGGGCCACACGTTCGTCAACGACTGACTTCGACGTCTACCTCGAGTTGTTGCGCGAAGGCAATCTCAGTTTCACCTACCAATCCGGTCACGTGCGCGACGCCGGCATTGAAGAGGGGAGCGCATTCAATATCGAATCCCTGGTATTCGGCGACGGCTCGCGCACCTTGCGCGTCGAAGCGCCTGACCAGACACCCCGCTGGACGCGCTGGGCCGCGGTGGAACCACTGCTGCCCGTCACCAGCGAGGCCTGACAACATCGTCAGACGATCCGTGCCCCGGCGCGATACGTCGCGCGCGGCACCGGCAACGCGTCGAGCATCGTGACGCGCACGAAGTCCGCGCGCAAACCCGCTTCGATCGCCCCGCGGTCATGCAGCCCCGCCGTGCGGGCCGGCTCGGCGGAAACCGTCGCCATGGCGCGCGGCAGGGTCCAGCCGGCCTTGCTCACCAGGTCGAACACAGCCGTCATCAAACTGGACGGCACGTAATCCGAGGACAGGATATCGAGCAAGTCCGCCTTCGCCAGTTCGAGGGCCGACACGTTGCCCGAATGCGAGCCGCCGCGCACGATATTCGGCGCCCCCATGATGGTCGAAATGCCATGCTCGCGTGCCGCCTCGGCGGCGATGCGGGTGGTCGGAAATTCGGCCAGCACGATACCTTCGGCCTTGGCCTGTTCGACGTGTTCGATCAGCGTGTCGTCATGGCTCGCCACGGGAATGCCGAGCCGGTTGCAGCGTGCCACGATCTCGCGGCGGTGCGCGTCGGCGTAACGTTCCTGTTCGACGGACAGTTCGACCAGGGCGGTCGCCACGTGTTCGTCAGTCAGCTTGCCGTTGCGCTCCTGGAAGCGGCGCCATTGTTCGCGGTCGTGCCATTGACGTTGGCCGGGCGTGTGATCCATTACCGAGGCGAGCCGCAGCAACGGATGCGTGCACAACGAATCGAACAACTCGACCACGTCGGCGGTGGCGATTTCGCAGCGCAGATGCAGAAAGTGTTCGGCGCGCAGCAGCTTGCGCTCCGAGAAGCGCGTGAGGGATGCGGCACATTGCATTTGCATATCGCGGCCGCGCAGCCCTACGTTCGAGCGCGAACCGATCGCGAGGGCATCGAACACCGTGGTGATGCCGGCCGCCGCCACTTGCGCGTCGTGGATCACGAAGGCGGCATCGGTATTCCATTGCACGCCCGGACGCGGCACCAGATGCTTCTCGAGGTTGTCCGTGTGCAGTTCGATCAGACCCGGCAACAGATAGTCGCCTTCCCAATCTTCCGCTTCGCGCGCCGAGGTCGTGCCACGCTCGACGTCGCGAATCATCCCGTCTTCGATGCGTAGCATGCCGGTAAATACTTCGTCTCGCGTCACGATGCGAGCGTTTTTGATCAACATCGACTTGCTCCGTAGTCTGTCCTGAGTGTTGCACCGCTGTGTTTCGATTCAGTGCGCGACTCAATGTTTCAGCTCAGTGGTTCAGTTTAGTGCCGTTTCGTGTCAGTTAGTGACGTAACGGCGGACGCAACGGCTGCTGGAGTTCAAGACGGCGTGTGGCCACCTTGTTGCGGGTATCTTCGTCGTGAAAGATGCCGACGATCGCCGCGCCGCGCTCGCGCGCTTCGACGATCAGATCGGCGACCACGTCGCGGTTTTCCGCGTCGAGCGAGGCCGTGGGCTCGTCGAGCAGCAGCAGCGGGTGCCCGGCGATCAAACCGCGGGCGATGTTCACGCGCTGCTGTTCGCCGCCGGAGAAAGTGGCGGGCGCGAGCGACCACAGCCGCTCGGGCACGTTCAATCTCGCCAGCAGGGCTGCCGCACGCGCACGCGCTTCGTCTTCGGCCACGCCGCGCGACAGCAGCGGTTCGGCGACGAGCGTCAGCGTCGGCACGCGCGGAATCACGCGCAGAAACTGGCTGACGTAGCCAACCACGCCGCGGCGCAGCCGCAACACGTCGTGCGGCTCGGCGCCGGTGATCGACACCGGCGGCCCGTCATCCGCCGCCGCATCGCGAATGGCAATCGAGCCCGAGCTGGCCAGGTAGTTGCCGTACAGACAGCGCAGCAGCGTACTCTTGCCCGCGCCTGAAGGTCCGATCAGCACGACGCACTCGCCGCGCTCGACATCGAGCGACACGCCCGCGAGCGCTTCGATCTGCACGCCGCCCTGGCCGTGAAGCGTGAAGGTTTTGCCGATGCCGACCGCGCGCAGCATCAGTGCGTTGTTCTCGATGAACGCGCGTTCGGTGGCGTGGAATTCCTTGCTTGTTTCAATGGATCGCATTGTGAGCCTCAAACCGGCAGAACCGAGGAAACCAGCGTTTGCGTGTACGGATGCTGCGGATCGTCGAGCACCTGGTCCGTCAGGCCCGACTCGACCACTTCGCCGCCTTGCATGACCATCAAACGATGTGCGAGCAGGCGCGCCACGCCGATATCGTGCGTCACGATCAGCACCGACAGATGCAGCGTGGACGTCAACGTGCGCAGCAAGTCGAGCAGACGCGCCTGCACCGAGACGTCGAGACCGGCGGTCGGCTCGTCCATGAAGACGAGGCGCGGACCGGTGACGAGGTTACGTGCGATCTGCAAACGCTGCTGCATGCCGCCGGAAAACGCCGCCGGGAATTCGTCGATGCGAGTGGCGTCGAGTTCGACACGCTCCATCCACTGCGTGGCGGTGTGGCGGATGTCGCCGTAATGGCGGGCGCCGACGGCCATCAAAGGCTCGCCGATATTCGCGCCGGCGGAGACGCCGCTGCGCAGGCCGTCGCGCGGATTCTGCTGCACGAAGCCCCACTCGGTGCGCATCAACAGACGCCGGCGCGGTTCGGACAAGGCGAGCAGATCGAGCTTTTCGCCATGCGTGGCCGTGTAGTGGAGCGAGCCGCTATCGGTTTCGGTTTTCAGGGCGAGTGCATTGAGCAGCGTGGTCTTGCCCGAACCGGATTCGCCGACGATGCACAGCACTTCGCCCGGATACAGATCGAAGCTGACATTCCTGCAGCCGTTGCGGCCGCCAAATTGTTTGGTGAGCGAACGGGCGCTCAACAGCGGCGTCATGCGGTTTCTCCTTTGCGCGCTTCGTAGGCCGGCAGCTCGAGGTCCTGATCGCCGCGGCGTTCGTGGCAGTAGTCGCTGTCCGAGCAAACGAACATGCGCTTGCCGGCGTCGTCGACGATCATTTCGTCGAGGAAGCTTTCCGTCGATCCGCAAAGCGCGCACGCGTGCTGCCACTTCTGCACTTCGAACGGATGATCGTCGAAGTCGAGACTGCGCACGGGCGTGTACGGCGGGATCGCGTGAATGCGCCGTTCGCGGCCGGCGCCGAACAATTGCAGCGCGGGGTTCATATGCATCTTCGGATTGTCGAACTTCGGAATCGGCGACGGCGAACTCAGATAGCGGTTGTTGACGATCACCGGGTAGTCGTACGTGGTGGCGATGCTGCCGTGATGCACGATGTCCTCGTACAGCTTCACGCTGATCAAGCCGTAGTCAGCCAGTGCGTGCAGCTTCTTGCATTCCGTAGCGCGCGGTTCCAGCTTGTATAGTGGTTCGGGCATCGGCACCTGATAGACCAGAATCTGCTTGTCGGTGAGCGGCGCTTCCGGAATCCGGTGACGTGTCTGGATGATCGTCGCTTCGGTCGTGCGGCGCGTGGTCGCCACGCCCGTGGTGCGCGCGAAGAAGCGGCGGATGTTGACCGCGTTGGTGGTTTCGTCGGAACCCTGATCGATGACCTTCAGCGTATCGTTCCTGCCGATGATCGCCGCGGTCACCTGAATGCCGCCCGTGCCCCAGCCGTACGGCAGGGGCATTTCCCGCGAGCCGAACGGCACCTGATAGCCCGGCACGGCGACCGCCTTGAGCAACGCGCGGCGCAGCATACGCTTGGTCTGTTCGTCGAGGTAGGCGAAGTTGTAGCCGTCCGCGGCGCTGTCGTACGACGCGGTGGTGTGAGATGTGGCCGGCGCGTTCATGCGGCTTGCTCCTGCTGATCGTGATCCCGACTCTTGCCTTGATCCTGGCCCTCTGCGCTGTGTTGCGCCCGCAGTCGCCGCACGAGTTCGAGTTCGGACTGAAAGTCGACGTAGTGAGGCAACTTCAGATGCTGAACGAAGCCGGACGCTTCGACGTTATCGCTATGCGAGAGCATGAATTCGATGTCCTGCGTCGGCGAGGCGAGCGTTTCGCCGAGCTCCTCGGCGCGCAACGCACGATCCACGAGTGCCATGGCCATGGCTTTGCGTTCCGAGTGTCCGAACGCGAGACCATAGCCTTGCGTGAAAGTAGGCGGCACGTTGCCGCTGCCGGCGAACTGGTTGATCATCTGGCATTCGGTGACATCGATGTCGCCGATTTCAACGGCTTCGCCCAGTTCGTCGAGTTCCATTTCGACGGCGATCGTGCCGAAGCGGATCTCGCCGGCAAACGGATGCGTGTGCGCGTAGCCCCGTTGGGTGGCGTAGCCCATGGCGAGCAGGAAGCCTTCGTCGCCGCGCGCGAGATTCTGCAAACGCGTGGCGCGGCTCGCGGGAAACGCGAGCGGCTCGCGCGAGAGATCACCGGGTTCCGGCGCGTCCGGCGTGGGGCGTTCCTGTTCGATCAGGCCTTCCTTGTCGAGCAGCGTGACCACACGCGGCATGGCCTCTGCTGCGGGCTGGGCGGCTTGAATGGAAGTTGGGATTGCGGCCGCATCGGTTCCGGCATCGCCTTCGGCAAGCAGCGCGAAATCCAGCAGACGTTGCGTGTAATCATAGGTCGCGCCGAGCAATTGCCCGCCGGGCACGTCCTTGAACGTTGCCGAAATACGGCGCTCAACTTGCATGGCTTCCGTGTCGATCGCCTGCGTATAACCGAAACGCGGCAACGTGGTGCGATACGCACGCAGCAGAAAGATCGCTTCGACCAGATCGCCCGCGGCCTGCTTGATCGCGAGGGCGGCGAGTTCTTCGTCGTAGACCGAACCTTCGGTCATCACTCGCGCGACGGCGAGGCGCAATTGCTCGCGAATCTGCGCGACGCTGAGCTCGGCCAGCCGCGTATCGCCGCGGCGCGACTTGTCGAGCAGACGCCACGATGCTTCGATCGCGCGTTCTCCACCCTTGACGGCAACGTACATCAGTTCACCTTCGCTTGAGTTGTGCGCGGCAGGCCGATCAACGTGCTGTCGCAGACGAGATAACAATCGATACCGCACGGAAAGAGCGGCGCGAGGGCGGCGCGTTCGCGCCAGAAGTGCTCGGGCAGACCGATCGGCGCAATCGTCGTGGTGTGCTGAATGCCGGGACCGCTGAGCACGATCGGTGCGCCACCTGTCAACGCTTCGACGCGGATCAGCAAGGTCACCGAGTGCTCAGGCGATTCCGCTTCGCCGAGTGCAAAGCTTTCCAGCGCCGGCATTGCGCTTGCGTCGTGGATATAGGCGAAGGCCGCAAGTCCCGGTTCGTCGACGAGCGGCGCGCCGGTATGAAAGCGCAGCGCCGAGCCCAGCGCCGTATCGGGCTGCGCGAGCCATACGGGCGTGGCGTAGTCGCACAGGGTCAGCAGCGCGGCGAAAGCGGCGAGCGCGGCGCGAGTGGCCCGCACCTCCGGCAAGCCTTTTTCGACGACGCCCACCGTGCCCGGGCGCGACAGTGCGTCGAGCAGCGTGCGGAATACCGCCTGGGTGTCGTGGACCGGGTCTGCGAAACCGGGTGTCAAGGTAGACAATGCAATCTGCGAGTTTTCCATCAGTCGCCTCTGACCATCGTAAAGAATTCGACGCGTGTGGCTGCGGCGTCCTGTCTGCGTTCGGCGCGTTGCGCGGCTTGCTGTTCGGCAAACGGCGCGATCAATTGCTGGTGCAAGGCGGTGTGATGTTCGGGCATTTGCAGCAACGCATCGGCAAGCGCTGCCAGTTCGGCGCGGCGGCGGTCGCGGCCCAGATGGCACGCTACGCCGACGGCTGCGGCTGCGTCACCCGTGACGCGCAAACGCAACGTGGCGCGCGTGACGGTGGCCTCGCCGAGATTGAACGGGTCGCCGCTGCCGCCGACGCGGCCGCGCACCATCGCGAGGCCGATTTCGGGTGGCCGCAGCCAGTCGTAAGCAGGGGGTGGAACGCCTTGCAGCGCGCGTTGCAGCGCGGCTTCGAGATCGGCGCGCGGGGTGCGGGCCAGCACGGCCATCCATGCGCGCCGCGTGGCGGAGGAAGGCGAGGCGGAAGTGGCACTCATCGAAATTCCTGTTGATCCAGCGAGTGGACATTTAAGCATCTATTCATCTAAACGTCTAGACGTTTAGGGGTATGCTGGCCGGGTGTTGCTGTGCATGGTCACCGTTTCACATTTCCATCACGGCTTGCGCACTACAATGCATGGCATAGCGAATATTTGAACCCAAGGGAATGACAGCTCCATGACATCGAACGACAACGCGACGCCGGGCACGCTGCTCGAACGCGGCGCGGGCGTTGCCGTCTGGCGGCAGATCGAACAGATTCTGGCAGCGGAAATTGCAGCGAGCGGCTTTGGCGAAGACGGCCGTTTGCCGAGCGAGGGCGAACTGGCCAAACGCTTCGACGTGAACCGGCATACCGTGCGCCGCGCCATGCTCGGTCTTGCCGCATTGGGCCTCGTCAGCGTCGAGCAGGGACGTGGCACCTTCGTGCAGCCCGGCGCGATCGACTATACGATCGGTCGGCGCACGCGGTTTACAGAAAACTTGCGACAGCAGCATCATGCGGCGGCGGGCACGATGTTGTCGGCCGCGCGCGTGAAGGCCGAGCCGAATGTCGCGAAGGCGCTCAGCTTGCGGGCGGGCGCCTCGGTCTACCGGATCGAGACGTTGCACGAATCGGATGGCGTGCCGCTCACGTTCGCGCGCAACTGGTATCCGGCCGCGCGTTTTCCAGACTTGCCGGAAGTGCTGGAGCGTACCGGCGGCATTACCAAGGCGATGGCCGAATTGGGCGTGACCGACTATCTGCGTAAGTGGAGCCGTATCGGCAGCGTGTTGCCTGAGCCGGAAGTAGCGCGGCGTTTGAATATCAACCGCCAGCAACCGGTGTTGTGGGTCGAAAACGTCGACGTCGATCTGGAAGGCACACCGATTAAATACGGTTTCACGCATTTTGCGGCGGACCGTGTGCAGTTGCTGGTGGAGCACGAAGTATGAGCGCCGTGGTGGGGAACACCGGCGATCAGGTCGAATGGAGCACCGGCGCGCGGTTCGCGGTCTATTACGCGCCGTCGCGCGAGTCGGCATGGTGGCGCGCCGGTTCGGCGTGGTTGGAGCGTGACGCGGAAAGCGGCGAGCGCTGTGCGGCGCCCCAGCCGGAAGGCTTGACGCGTCCGCTGGCGGAGCTAACCGAAGCCCCGCGTCGCTATGGGTGGCACGGCACGCTGGTCGCGCCGTTTCGTCTCGTTGAAGGCGTGACTCAACACGATGTGCTGGAAGCGACGCGTCAATGGGCGCATACGCAAAACCCATTCGCGTTGCCGGTCGAAGCCGCGACACTCGGCGATTTTGTGGCGCTGCGTCCCGCGGATCAGAACGGCGAAGCAAACATTGGCGCTGTTGCCGCAAGTGCACTGCGCTCGCTCGATGCACTGCGCGCGAGACCCTCCGCGGCCGATCTCTCGCGCCGTCTCGCCGCGCCATTGAGTGAACGGCAACGTGCGCTGCTGATCGAATGGGGTTATCCGTACGTCTTCGACGAATTCCGTTTTCACATGACGCTGTCCAGTTCTCTCGCCAATACCGACGAGCGCGCAACGCTGGTTGCGTGGTGGCAGGCGCAAACACCCGCGCTCGGGCCGCTCGTTATCGATCACGCGGCGCTCTTTGTCGAACCCGCGCCTGGTGAGCCGTTCGTCCTATGGCAGCGCGTGCCGTTTCAGACCCGCGAGGTGAAATAACAATGGCAGGTCGTTTGATTTATGTAATGGGGCCGTCCGGCGCGGGCAAGGATTCATTGCTGGGTTTTGCGCGCAGCCGCCTGATGGGAGAGCCGATTCTGTTTGCGCATCGCTACATCACGCGGCCGAGCGGCAACGGTGAAGAGCACGTTGCGTTGAGCGTCGAAGAATTCGCGGCGCGTTCGGTGCTCGGTCTGTTCGCGCTCGAATGGTCGAGCCACTCACTGCGTTACGGCATCGGTATCGAGCTCGATGCATGGCTTGCGCGCGGTTGCACGGTCGTCGTCAACGGGTCGCGTCAGCATTTGCCGCATACGTTGGCGCGTTATCCGCACACGGAAGTCGTGCATGTGGACGCCGCGCCGCATATTCTCGAAGCACGGCTCGGCGCGCGGGCGCGTGAGTCGGCGGAACAGGTCGCGGCCAGGCTTGCACGACGGGCACCGTTTTCATTGCCGCAAGGGCTTCGGTGCACGACGATCGATAACTCCGGGGCACTGGAAGACGCGGGGCACGCGCTGATCGCTTTTTTGCAGGCGGAGGGCGATATTCGCCACGTTTCCCACGCTCCCCACGTTCGCTAGGCTCGACTACCCGGCCGCCGCCATGCGCTCCCGGGTCGCTTCCTGCAAACACGACACGAACTGCAGCACCGCTGGAGTCGGCAGCAATTCACGCCGCGAGATGATGCTCAAAAAACAGTATCTTGTTCGAACAAGATGGCGTGGCTATAGTGCTCGTCTGTTTGCCGCGTCATGCGGCGTGAATTCCATGGAGCGATAGATGAGCGAAGCCGCGCGTTTTACCGAAGTGTCCGACCTGGCGCCTGCAACCGAGAGCCTGCGCGAGATCCGCCATCACATCCATCACCATCCGGAATTGGCCTACGAGGAAGTCCAAACGGGCGCACTGGTGGCGGAGAAGCTCGAACAATGGGGCTGGCAGGTCACGCGCGGGGTCGGTCAAACCGGCGTGGTGGGTACGCTGAAGGTGGGCAACGGCACGCGCAGCATCGGCATTCGCGCCGACATGGATGCGCTGCCGATCATCGAACAAACCGGTCTGCCGTATGCGAGCGGCACGCACGGCAAGATGCACGCATGCGGCCACGACGGCCACACGACGATGCTGCTCGGCGCCGCGCAGCACCTTGCCGCCACGCGCAATTTCTCGGGCACCGTGCATCTGTACTTCCAGCCGGCCGAAGAAAGCGGCATCGACAGCGGCGCGATGAAGATGATTAACGACGGCCTGTTCGAGCGCTTTCCGTGCGATGCCGTGTTCGGTCTGCACAATCATCCGGGCGAGGAACCGGGCGTGATGCTGTTCCGCAAGGGGCCGTTCATGTCGGCGGGCGACAAGGCGATCATCACGATCGAAGGCGTCGGCGGCCATGCGGCGCGTCCGCATCTCACGGTCGATCCGGTAGTGGTGGCGGCGAGCATCGTGATGGCCTTGCAGACCATCGTGGCGCGTAACGTCGACCCGTCGCAGCCGGCGGTGGTGACGGTCGGCTCGATGCATGCGGGCACCGCGAACAACGTGATTTCAAGCAGCGCGCGACTGGAATTGAGCGTGCGCTCGTTCAGCCCCGAAGTGCGCACGCTGCTGAAAAAACGCATTACCGAACTCGCCGAAAGCCAGGCCGCGAGCTATGGCGGCAAGGCGGTGGTGGAGTATATCGAAGGCTATCCGGTGGTGATCAATTCGGATGCCGAAACGGACTTCGCGGTGCAGGTGGCGCGTGAACTGGTTGGCGACGACAAGGTGATCGAGCAGACCGACATCTTGATGGGCAGCGAAGATTTCGCCTTCATGCTGCAAAAACGGCCCGGTACATTCCTGCGGATCGGCAACGGGGCGGGCGAAGACGGCTGCATGGTGCACAACCCCCATTACGACTTCAACGACCGCAATCTGCCGGTCGGCGCCGCATTCTGGACGCGCCTGGTGGAGCGGTATCTGGGGCAGTGAGGGGCCCGGGTTGTTAACGAGGGGCCTCAGGCGCAATGGGCGCGCATGCGAGAAACGCGCGCCTTTCGAGGCACCTTCGTGTACTCAATCGCGCTCAACCGCAATCAATCGCAATCAACCGCGCCGCGCCACCATCTCCGAGACCGTCTGCGCGGCCTGCTGCAGCGGCTCCAGAAACGCCTTCACCATCTGCTTGGCTGAATTGCGCTGAGCATTGCCGCTGATGTTCATCGCCGCGATCACGCGCCCCTGGCGGTTGCGAATCGGTGCGGACAGCGAAATCAGACCGCCTTCCAGCTCCTGGTCGACGATCGCCCATCCCTGGCGGCGCACCTGCGCGATCAGCTTTTTCAGCTCCTCCTTGTCGGTCACCGTGCGCGGCGTATGCGCATAGAGCGGCGTCGAACTCAGGGTCGCTTCGAGCGTGTCGTCGTCGAGCGCGGACAGCAGCACACGGCCCATCGACGTGCAATACGCCGGCAAGCGGCTGCCGATCGACAGGTTGATGGTCATGATCTTGTGCGTCGGCACGCGCAGCACGTAGACGATCTCGGTGCGGTCGAGTACGGCCGCCGAGCAACTCTCGTGAACCTGCGACGACAGATTTTCCATCACCGGTTCGGCGAGATTCCAGAACGGCATCGAGGTCAGATACGCGAAACCCAGGTCGAGAATCTTCGGCGTGAGGCGGAACAGGCGACCTTCGGCCTCCACGTAGCCGAGCGTCTGCAGGGTCAGCAGAATGCGGCGTGCGCCGGCGCGTGTCAGGCCGGTGGCGGCGGCGACGTCAGTGAGCGTCTGTTCTGGGCGGGTGGCATTGAACGCGCGAATCACCGAGAGGCCTCGCGCGAACGACTGCACATACGAGTCGCCCGGTTTGTCCGCGGCCGGTTCGGCGCTGACAGGAACGGCAGAAGGCGGTGGCAGGGCTTTGCTCATGGACCTTGAAAGATGCGTTCGAAGAAGGGCGTGTAGCGTTCGCGCGTTTCAGCCGGCGCGATGCGGTGCAAAGGCGTGACGATAGCTTAAGCCTTCTGTTTCGCCAACTTTGCCCGCTTTTGCCCCTAGGGCGCCGCGAGTGAAATCTGCCTTGCGCCTAGTGGCTAAGCCATTGATTATAAATAATTCGTAGGCTTGGAAGGCGGGTTAAACGCTAACTCGCCTCCTGCGAGGCAGCGTCCCGATGATGGTCGGCGGCGAGGAACATATACATCGCAGGCACCACGAACAAAGTAAAAAGGGTGCCGATCGACAGCCCCGTGAAGATCACGAGCCCCATCGCATTGCGGCCCGCGGCGCCTGCTCCCGAAGCGAACACGAGTGGCACGACGCCGAGCACCATCGCCGCGGTGGTCATCAGAATCGGGCGTAGCCGCACGGCCGCCGCTTCTTCCAGCGCTTCGCGCTTCGACTTGCCGGCGTGTTGCAGTTCGTTGGCGAACTGGACGATCAGGATGCCGTGTTTGCTGACGAGCCCCATCAGCGTGACGAGCCCGACCTGCGTGTAGATGTTCAGCGTCGTCAAGCCGATGTTGATGAAGATGAGCGCACCGAACAGCGCCATCGGCACCGAAACCAGGATCACGATCGGGTCACGGAAACTTTCGAATTGCGCCGCCAGCGCAAGGAACACGATGATCGTGGCGAGCAGCAGTGTGATGACGAAGCCGCCCGATTCCTGCACGAACTGCCGCGACTGGCCCGAGTAGTCCGCTGCATAGCCTGCCGGTGCGACCTGGGTGGTGGTCTTGCGCAGAAAATCGAGCACCTCGCCTTGCGACACGCCCGGCACGATCACGCCTGAGATCGTCGCCGAGTTGAGTTGCTGGAAGTGGTTGATCGATTCCGGCACGACGTTGTGTTCGAGATGTGCAATCGTCGAAGCCGGCATGACGCTGCCGTCCGGCGTACGCAGGTAGTAATCGAGCACCTGCGAAGGATTCAGGCGGTCGGTCTGCAGGACCTGCGGAATCACCTTGTAAGAGCGCCCGGCGATCGAGAAGTAGTTGACATAGCCGCCCCCTAGCGCCGAACCGAGCGCTTGCCCGACGTCGCTCTGCGAGAGCCCAAGGGAGGCGACCTTGTCGCGGTCGACGACGAGCGTGGCTTCCGGCTTGTCGAGCTTGAGATCGCTGTCGACGAAGAAAAACATCCCACTCTCGCGGGCTTTTTGCAGGACTGCCTGTGAAACTTCGTTGAGGTTCTCGAACGGCTCGGTCGTGCTGATGACGAATTGCACCGGCAAGCCCTGCGAGCCCGGCAGCGGCGGAAACTGGAACGCCGCGACGCGCGCACCTGAAATCTGATTCCATTTCTGTTGCAATTCCTGCTGCAAGGCGGTCGCGCCCTTGCTGCGCTGATCCCATGTCTTGAACAGCACACCGCCGATCCCCTGGTTGAGTGTCGGCGCGCCCGTGAGCTGGAACATCTGCGCGTATTCAGGCAGCGCCTTGGAGATATCGAACACCTGGTCCGCGTACATCTGCATCTGCTGAATGGTCGCGTTCGGCGGTCCCTGGATCTGCGACAGGACGATCCCCTGATCCTCCTGCGGCGCGAGCTCCGATTTCGAGGTCATGAACAGGTAGACCGTGCCGCAGAGCAGCAGCGCGCCCATCACGGTGAACACGGGCCAGGTGTCGAGCGTCGCGTGCAACAGGCGGCTATAGCCACGATGGACGCGTTCGAACTGGCGGTCGACGAAACGCGCGAAGCGCCCGGACTCCTGGTCCGCACGGAAGAAGCGCGAGCACATCATCGGCGACAACGTCAGCGCGATTACACCGGACACCGTCACCGCGCCGGCGAGCGAAAAGGCGAACTCGGTGAAGAGGGCGCCCGTCAGGCCACCCTGAAAACCGATCGGCACATACACGGCGATCAGCACGACAGTCATCGCGAGAATTGGTCCGCCGAGTTCGCGCGCGGCGATCAGTGCGGCATCGAAAGGCGCCTTGCCTTCCTCCTTCATGTGACGATCGACGTTTTCGACGACGATGATCGCGTCGTCCACGACGAGCCCGATCGCGAGCACGAGCGCGAGCAGTGTCAGCAGATTGATCGAATAGCCGAGCAACTGCATCACGAAGAACGTGCCGATGAGCGATAACGGCATCGCGATCAGCGGCACGATGACCGCGCGGAAGCTGCCGAGGAACAGGAAAATCACCGCCGTGACGATCAGCAGCGCCTCGACCAGCGTCTTGATCACCTCGACGATCGCCGTGTTGACGAAATCGGTGGCGTCATAAACGATCTCCCCCGTCATGCCGGTTGGAAACTGCTTCTGCAGCCCGGGAAACACGGCCTTCACGCGTTTGGCGACATCGAGGATGTTGGCGTCCGGCGCCACCTTGATGCCGATGAACACCGAACGCTTGCCGCTGAACGCGACGTTGAAGTCGTAGCTGTCGGCGCCGAGCACGACGTTCGCGACGTCTTCGAGGCGCACGATCGCGCCGTTTTTCTGCTTGATGACGAGTTGCTTGAAGTCGGCGACGGTATGCAGGTCCGTGCCCGCGTTCAGGTCGACGCTGACCATTTGCCCCTTCGTCGTGCCGAGTGTCGCGAGGTAGTTGTTGTTGCCGAGCGCCGTGAAGACGTCGCTTGCCGTTACGCCGTGCGCAGCGAGCCGTGTGGAATCAAGCCACGCGCGTAACGCGAACTGCCGTCCGCCGAGGATTTCCGCCGTCTGCACGCCTTCGATCGAATCGAGCTTGGGCTTGATGACGCGCAGCAGATAATCCGTGACGTTGTTGCTCGGCAGCACGTCGCTGTAGAAACCCATGTACATCGCGTCGGTGGTCTGCCCGGTTTGTACCGTCAGCACCGGCTGCTGCGCCTGCGGCGGCAACTGGTTGCGCACCGAGCCGATCTGCGTGTTGATCTCGGTCAGCGCGCGGTTCGCGTCGTAGTTCAGCCGCAGTGTGGCGGTAATGGTCGACACGCCAGTGCTGCTCGTCGAAGACATATAGTCGATGCCTTGCGCCTGAGCAATCGCCGCCTCGAGCGGCTGCGTGATGAAACCGGCGATGGTGTCGGCGTTCGCCCCATAGTAGGCCGTGCTGATCGTCACGACGGCGTTTTCGGTTTGCGGATACTGGCTGACCTTCAAGGTGGCCAGCGAGCGCAGTCCGAGCACGAGAATCAACAGGCTGACGACCGATGCAAGCACGGGCCGCCGGATAAAGAGATCGGTGAATGTCATCGCGCGGTCTCTCTATTGTTCCTGCGGCGTCGGGTTGGGACTGTCCGAGGGCTGCACGCTGTTGTTGATGACGAGCGGCGTGCCGTTCTTGAGCTTGAGTTGCCCGCTCGTCACGACCTGCGTGCCGGCGGCGACGCCTTTGAGGATCGCAACCTGATCGCCGCGCGTCGGCCCTGGCGTGACGAACACCTGCTGCGCGACGGGCAGGGTCTTGCCTTGCGCATTGGCTTGTGTGCCCGGCTTGACGACGAACACGGTCGCGCCGTAGGGGTTGTAGGTGATGGCCGTTTGCGGCAGCGTCAGGTAGCGCTGTCCGGTGCCTGCGTCGATCTTCACGTTCGCATACATGCCCGGCAGCAGCTTGCGCTCGTGATTGTCTACGCTCGCTTCGATCTGCACGTTGCGCGTGGTGCTGTCGACTTTCGGGCTGAGCGACTGGATCTTGCCCACGAACGTTTGTCCGCTAAACGCGTTGGTGTCGACCACGATGGTCTGGCCGATCGCGAGCTGGCCGAGCTGCTGTTGCGGCAGGTAGAAATCGGCGTAGATCGGATCGATCGCTTGCAGCGTGACGATCGCATCGCCAGGATTGATGTATTGGCCCGGATTGATCGTGGTGATGCCAAGGCGCCCCGCAAACGGTGCGCGGATAGTTTTCTTTTCGACGAGCGCGGCTTGTCCCGCGACTTGCGCCTTCTTGCCCTTCAGGTCGGCGGCGTCCGCGTCGAGCTGCGCTTTGGCGATCGCCTTGATGTCGTACTGCGCCTGATCGCGCGTGAAGACGGTCTGCGCGAGTTCTGCCGCTGCCTCTAACGAATGGAGCAGCGCCACGTCGGTGTCGTCGTTGAGCCGGACGAGGACTTGCCCGGCCTTCGCTTCCTGCCCTGAACTGAACGCCACCTCGCGCACGAGGCCCGCGACTTCGGTGGTGACGTCGACGCCGCGCACGGCACGCAGGCTGCCGACCGCCGCCAACTGCGGTTGCCACGACTGATAGCCGGCCACGACCGCCGAAACGGTGGCGGGCGGCGCCGCGTTGCCCGCCATGAACTTGGCGAACATGTACGAGCGGAACTGGTTGAAGCCGACGAGTGCGGCCAGCAGCAGGCCGACACAGATCAGCATGATCACCATCCGCTTCGTCATCGGTTTTCTTTCGGTCATCGTGATGTCCTTGCACGGCATTGGGCGAAGCGCCGGACTTTGCATGCCTTCGTATCTGACAGCGCGTGTTGCAAAGAGCGGTACGGCGAGCGTTCTGTCTGGCTATGTCATTGCGTCAGTCATTGCGTCGTCGCAGCGGCGGTCGGCGCGGCGGCGTTCCACCAGCCGCCACCGAGCGCCTGGAAGAGGGCCGCGGTGTCGGCGTAGCGGGAGGCCTGTGCCTGCGCGAGGCTCACCACCGTTTGCTGGTACTGGCGTTGGGCATCGAGAAGCGCCAGGTAGCTCACGCCGCCGACGCGATACTGCCCGCGCGTGAGTTCCAGCGAGTCACTGGCGGAGCGCCAGGCGTCCGTCTGTGCTTTCAGGCCGGTCGCGTCGTGATCGAGCGCGCGCAGCGAATCCGCGACGTTCTGGAACGCCAGCAGCACCGTTTCACGATATTGCGCGTCGGCCTGCTCGTACGCCGCCTCGGCCGCGCGCTTCTGCGCACTCAGTTGACCGCCGTGGAAGACCGGTTGCAGCAGGCCCGCGCCCAGGCTCCAGATCGTGCTGCCGGCCTTGAACACCTGGGCCGGCGTCAGGGCCTCGGCGCCGTAGCTGGCGGACAGGGTGATCTGCGGATACATCGCCGCGGTCGCCACGCCGACTTGCGCGCTGGCCTGATGGAGCACGGCGTCGGCGGCGAGAATGTCGGGCCGCTGCTGTACCAGTGCCGACGGCAGGCTCACAGGCAGCGCCTCGGGCAACGAAAACATCTCGAGCCTGAATTCAGGCAATGTGGCGTCGCTGGGCAATTTGCCGGCCAGCACGGCGAGCTGGTGACGCGTCTGGTCGAGCTGTTGTTGCAGCGGCGGCAGCGTGGCGCGGGTCTGCGCGAGGAGGGTTTGCTGCGCGAGCACCGCCGTGCGGCCCACGCCCCCCAGTTCGAACTGCTTGCCGAGTACGCCCAGTTGCTCGTCTTCCTCCGCGGCGATCCGCTCGGTTGCCTCGATCTGTGCGCGCAGTGACGCTTCCTTGACGGCCGCGGTCACGATGTTGGCGGACATCGCGAGATAGGCGGCCTGCAACTGGAAACGCTGGTAATCGATTTGCGCGTGCAGCGCTTCGAGTTCGCGCCGCGAGCCGCCGAACACGTCGAGTTTGTACGACACGTTCACCGACGCGTTGTACAGATTGAACTCATCGACCACGCCGGGTTGGCCGAACGCGATGCCGTTCAGTTTTTCGCGCGTGGCGCCAAGTTGCGCGTCGACGCTGGGCAAAAGCGTGCCGCCGGCTTGCGCCGAGAAGTTTTCGCGTGCCTGCCGCAATGCGGCTTGCGCCGCGGTGATGTTTGGACTGTTGACGAAGGCCTGACGGATCAGCGCGTCGAGCGGTTCGCAATGAAAGAGCGCCCACCAGGCGGCGGGAATGTCCTGTCCCGGCACAAAGCGCTGCGGCAAGCCGGCGGCCCCTGGAGAAGAGGCCGTCTGCTCGGGCAATGGCGAGGCGGTGTAGGTGTCGGTAGCGGGCGCGGGGGGAGTACGGTAATCGGGACCGACCATGCAGCCGGCGGCTGCGGCGCAGCCGCATAACGCGACCCACAGGCACCGCTGCCGGACAATACGCTGGATAACGTCGATCATCGATCCACCTTATATCGCTTGCGTTTAACCTAAACGACGGAGCGGACGCGGATATTCAGGCAACTTGAACTTTCGATGTTTCTTTTCCTGACGCCGGAATTTATACCATGCGGGACATTTCTACGCTTAGCCTAGCATGGTCGATCTCAGCGCTTGCGCACGAGATCACGTAGTCAGGGCGCTTGACGGGCTTTCAGGCTTGGGGATTAACGTCACCGGGACATCCAGATGAAAGAGATCGCCTCATTTCCCTCCTTTAGCCGCCGCGACAGCGAAGCGGTCCCATGGCAGCGATCGGCCGTCGCCTCTGGGGTTGAAGTCAAAAACCTCGGCACCGCGGACGGCCGTGCCATTCAGTTAGTGAAGTTCGCTCCGGGCGTGACCTTTCCGGACCATTACCATACGGGGCCGGAATTCATTTACATGCTCGAGGGGCAGGCTGTTCAGAACGGCGAGCTTCTGTCAGCAGGATGGGTTGGCATCGCGGCCGCGGGAACCGTCGATCATGGGTTCAGGAGCGAAACGGGGTGCGTGTTCCTGTTTGTCTACGACCATGGGCAAGTATTCGATTCTGTGCAGCCGCCAATGAAGGGATAAGCACGCCACCGCCGGCTGATGTTCGATCGGCGTTACGACGCGTGCGCCGTAGACGTCGCGCGACCGCGCTCGGAAAACTCAGGGTTTGCATCGATGCCGTCCGAGTCTCAAATTTGTATGATGACCCGACAACCTGATTCATCGGGGCCCTCATGTTCGACAAGATTCCTGCCCGGGTGCTGAGCGATACGGTCGCGCAGCAGTTGCTCAAGCAGATCGACAAAGGCACCTTCGCGCGCGTCGGCAAGCTGCCGACCGAGGCGGTGCTGGCGCAGCAGTTCGGCGTGAGCCGCACGGTGATCCGTGAGGCGATTTCGCGGCTGAAGAACGAAGGCGTGGTCGAGCCGCGCCAGGGCAGCGGTGTATTTATCGCCACTCATGGCGCGATCCGGCCGCTGCGCATCGACTATGCGGAAGCGGTCGAAACGGGCTCGGTGCTGCAAATCCTCGCGTTGCGGCGTGCGATCGAGGCTGAAGTTGCTTCGGAGGCGGCCATGTGCCGCAGCGACGCAGACATGGTGTCGATCGACGCCGCCCTCTCGAAGATCGACGAAGCGGTGGCCGAAGGCGAGAACGGCGTCGCCGAAGATGTCGCTTTCCATCGCGCAATCGCCGCGGCCACCGGCAATCCGTATTTCCTCAAGACGCTCACCTTCCTGAATCAGTACCTCGAGGCCGGCACCCTGGTCACCCGTCGCAACGAAGCGCTGCGCGATGACTTCTCACGTCAGGTGCGTGAAGAGCATGCGGCCATCGTCGCGGCGATCCGGGCCGGCGATTCGATGGCGGCGCGCAATGCGGCGAGCACGCATATGAACAATGCGGCACGGCGGCTCGCGGACGCGGGCATTTGTTGAGCTGAACCAAGTCGAGGCGGGTTGCCGGGTTGGGTTTCATCGGGCGCTCGCGGCTAACCAATATAGAGGTCAGGCATGTCCAGAAATGTCGGCGTTATCGGTCTCGGGGCGATGGGCATGGGCGTCGCGCGCTCGCTGCTGCGCGCGGGCTTTCAGGTCCACGCATGCGATCTGCGCAGCGAGATCCTGCAAGCATTCGTAGCGGCAGGCGGCGTCGGCTGTGCGTCGCCTGCCGAGCTCGGCGCGCAATGCGAGGTGGTCGTCACGCTGGTCGTGAATGCCGCCCAAACCGAAGCGGTGCTATTCGGCGCGCAAGGCGCGGTCGCCGCGATGACACCCGGCAGCGTGGTGATTGCAAGCGCAACCGTCGCACCGGACTTCGCGGTCGAACTCGGCAAGCGCATCGAAGCGGCCGGTTTGCAGATGCTCGACGCGCCGGTATCCGGTGGCGCGGCACGCGCGGCGTCCGGCGAAATGACGATGATGACGTCCGGTCCGGACACCGCCTATGCCGCGTGCGAGGACGTGCTGGCCGTGATGGCGGGCAAGGTCTATCGGCTCGGCTCGGCGCACGGCGCGGGTTCGAAGGTGAAAATCATCAATCAGTTGCTGGCCGGCGTGCATATCGCCGTGGCCGCCGAGGCGATGGCGCTCGGCTTGCGCGAAGGCGTCGATCCCGACGCGCTGTACGAGGTCATCACGCATAGCGCCGGCAATTCGTGGATGTTCGAGAACCGCGTGCCGCATATTCTGAGCGGCGATTACACGCCGCTCTCGGCGGTCGATATCTTCGTGAAGGATCTCGGTCTGGTGCTCGATACCGCGCGCCGCTCGAAATTTCCGTTGCCGTTGTCGGCGGCGGCGCATCAGATGTTCATGATGGCGTCGACCGCGGGGCATGGCGGCGAGGACGATGCCGCAGTGATCAAGATCTTCCCCGGCATTGACTTGCCGGCGGCGAAGTAAGCGCGGAGCCTGCCATGACCACTCCGTCCAGACGCGCGCTGCTCGGCTGTATCGCCGACGATTTCACCGGTGCCACTGACCTCGCCAACATGCTGGTGCGCGGCGGCATGCGCACGGTGCAGACCATCGGCGTGCCCGCGTCGAACGATGCCGTAGAAGCCGATGCGCTGGTCGTCGCGCTGAAATCGCGCACGATCCCCGCCGCCGACGCGGTCGCACAATCGCTCGCCGCGCTCGACTGGTTGCGCGCGCAAGGATGTCGCCAGTTCTTTTTCAAATACTGTTCGACGTTCGATTCGACCGACGCCGGAAACATCGGTCCGGTCACGGATGCCTTGCTCGACGCCTTGTCCGCTGAGGTGGGCGCAACGGCTTTCACGATTGCCTGCCCGGCGTTTCCCGAGAACGGCCGCACGATCTATCGCGGCTATCTGTTCGTCGGCGATACCTTGCTGAACGAATCGGGCATGGAAAATCATCCGCTGACGCCGATGCGCGATGCGAACCTCGTGCGCGTGCTGCAGCGGCAGACCGGATCGAAAGTCGGCCTTGTGCGTTACGACACGGTGGCAAAAGGCGTGTCGGCAGTACGTGATTCCCTCGATGCACTATGCGGCGACGGCGTGCGAATAGCGATTGCCGATGCGGTATCGGACGCGGATCTTTACGTGCTCGGCGAGGCATGTGCCGACCTCACGCTGATCACGGGCGGCTCCGGCGTGGCGCTAGGCCTGCCCGCCAATTTCCGTCGCGCCGGTTTGCTTGCGGAAGGCAACGATGCCGCGCAATTGCCGCGTGTCGAAGGATGGTCGGCGGTGCTGGCCGGCAGCGCTTCGAAAGCGACCAATGCGCAAGTGGCGGCCTGGCGCGAAACACGGCCCGCGTTCCGCATCGATCCGCTGGCGGTGGCGCGCGGCGAGCCGGTGGTCGAGCAGGCGCTGGCCTTTGCGCAGCCGTACCTGGATAAAGCCGAGCCTGTGTTGATCTATGCCACCGCCACGCCCGACGAAGTCAAAGCGGTGCAACGCGAGCTTGGCGTCAACGAAGCGGGACACCTGGTCGAATCCACGCTGGCGTCGATCGCACGCGGTTTGCGCGAACGCGGTGTGCGCAAGTTCGTGGTGGCGGGCGGTGAAACCTCGGGCGCCGTAGTGCAGGCACTTGACGTGCACACGTTGCGGATCGGTGCGCAGATCGATCCCGGCGTGCCCGCCACCGCGACGACGGACGCCGACCCGCTCGCACTCGCATTGAAATCCGGCAACTTCGGCACGACCGACTTTTTCGAAAAGGCACTGCGTCACCTCGATGGAGGCGTGCAATGACCAGCACACCCGCACTCCACACGACGAACGAAGCACGCGTGCGCGAAGAAATCTGCGTGACCGGTGCAAGTCTCTATCAACGCGGCTATACGGTGGGCAGCGCGGGCAACATCAGCGCGCGCCTCGACGACGGCTGGCTGATCACGCCGACCGACGCCTGTCTCGGCCGGCTCGATCCCGCCGATATCGCCAAGGTCGATTTCGCCGGCAATGCGGTGTCCGGCGGCAAGCCGTCGAAAACGCTGGCGCTGCACCAGGGCATCTATGCACGCAACGGCGAGGCACGCGGCGTCGTCCACACGCATTCGACGCATCTGGTGGCGTTGACACTCGCCGGCGTATGGCACGACGACGATGTTCTGCCGCCGATCACGCCGTACTTCGTGATGAAAGTGGGTCACGTCCCCCTGATTCGTTATAGGCGCCCCGGCGACCCGCAAGTGGCCGAGCAGATCGCCGCACTCGCCGGCACCGTTCGTGCGGTTTTGCTCGAGCGCCTCGGCCCGGTGGTGTGGGAGCGCTCGGTGGCGCAGGCGTCGTATGCGCTTGAGGAGCTCGAAGAGACCGCTCGCCTGTGGCTGATGACGAACCCGCGACCCGTGCCGCTCGACAATGCGGCGCTCGAAGAACTGCGAACCGTATTCGGTGCGCGCTGGTAGACGCACACGCCATCGCGAGATCTTGTGCCCGGAGCATGCATTCATTGCTGCTTGCGCACGCTGAACGAAACCGTTTTAAAGGAGTTGCTGCCATGCCTCGCTTTGCTGCCAACCTGACCATGATGTACAACGAGCACGCTTTCCTCGATCGTTTCGCCGCAGCGGCAAAAGACGGTTTCACCGCGGTGGAGTTTCTGTTTCCCTACGATTTCCGTGCCGGAGAAATCAAGGCGCGGCTCGAAGCGAACGGCCTGACTCAGGCGCTCTTCAATGCGCCGCCCGGCGACTGGGCCGCGGGCGAACGCGGCATCGCTTCGCTGCCGGGGCGCGAAGACGAATTTCGTCGCAGCATCGAAACCGCGCTCGATTACACGCGCGTGCTCGGCAATCGCAAACTGCATGTGATGGCCGGTTTGATCGACGCGGATCAGCCGCGGGCAAAGCATCGCGAGGTGTATCTGAAGAATCTCGCCTATGCCGCCAAGGCCGCGCAAGAAGAGGGCATCACCGTCGTGATCGAGCCGATCAATACGCGCGATATGCCGGGCTTCTTTCTGAATCGCCAGGATGACGCGCAAGCGATTTGCGCGGAAGTGGGCGCACCGAATCTCAAGGTGCAGTTCGATTGTTATCACTGCCAGATCGTCGAGGGCGACCTTGCGGTGAAGCTGAAACGCGATATGGCCGGCATTGGTCACATTCAGGTCGCCGGCGTGCCGGAACGCCATGAGCCCAATATCGGCGAACTGAATTATCCCTATCTGTTCGATCTGATCGACACGCTGGGCTACGACGGCTACATCGGTTGCGAGTACCGGCCGCGGGCCGGCACATCGGCCGGGCTTGATTGGCTTAAGCCGTATCTGAATGCCGCGCGCTAGCAAGCGACAGAGCAGCCGATAAAGCAAGGACAAAGCACATCATGAAAGTACTGATTACCGGCGGTGCAGGTTTTCTCGGCCAGCGTCTCGCGCGTGAACTGTTGACGCGCGGTTCAGTGAAGGATGAACACGGCAAGCCGCAAGCGATTACCGAGCTGGTGCTGCTCGACGTGATGCACGGAAGCGATTTCGGCGACACGCGTGTACGCACGGAAGTGGGCGATATCGCCGAGCGCAGCGTGCTCGAGCGCGTGATCGACGACAAGACGTCGGCCATCTTCCATCTTGCCGCGATCGTGAGCGGGCAGGCCGAGGCGGATTTCGATCTCGGCATGCGCATCAATCTGGACGCATCGCGCCTGCTGCTGGAAACGTGCCGGCAACGCGGGCATGCACCGCGTGTGGTGTTCACGAGTTCAGTGGCCGTGTATGGCGGCGATCTGCCCGAAGTCGTGCAGGACGACACCGCGCTGAATCCGCAATCGTCGTACGGCGCGCAGAAGGCGATCGCGGAGTTGTTGCTCAACGACTACACGCGGCGGGGTTTCGTCGACGGCCGGGTGTTGCGCCTGCCCACGATTAGCGTGCGCCCGGGCAAGCCGAATGCGGCGGCCTCGTCGTTCGCGAGCGGGATCATTCGCGAGCCTCTGAACGGCGAAGCGGCGGTATGCCCGGTAGCGGGCACGACGCGTTTGTGGCTGCTGTCGCCGCGCAAGGCCATCGAAAGCCTGATCGCCGGACTCGAAATCGATGCCGCTGCGCTCGGCAACCAGCGCGTGCTGAATCTGCCGGGGATTTCGGTGAGCGTCGACGAAATGGTGGCGGCGCTGCGCGAAGTCGCGGGGGAAGAGACCGCGATGCGGATCGTGTGGCAGCCGGATGCGCGGGTTGAGAGGATCGTCGGCAGTTGGCCGGGGCAGTGGGATCCCTCGCGTGCCGAACGGCTCGGGTTGACCGGCGACCACAGCTTCGCCGATGTGATTCGAGGCTATATCGCCGACGAGGGTATTCAGATCCGCTGATAACGCGCGTGCTGGGGCGGGTATTTCAACGGCATCCCGGACCGGACAGCAGAACGACCCAAAGCCTCGTGCCGACAGGCGTAAGAACACGCTTGCCGGCACGAGCGCGTCAATCTTCAGACCTTTTTGACTGGTCATGGCTAAACGCCGCCGGCCTGCAGATATTCCCTGGTCCGAGCCCGGCTTTGCTTGACATGGTTTCAGGCACACGCCTATTATCGAGCCTAAGTTGTTCGATATATGACCGTGTGTTCGTGTATAGAACAAATGGCTGAGATCCTGAGCCCATCGTTCACCATCCTGCGCTAAGCTGCTCTGTCGCGACGGCTGCCATGTAACCGTTCCCGTTGCGTCAACCGGGTCGATACCGCACGGTATCCAGCGCGCGTCACGCGCAAGCGGCCGACGTCACGAACCGATATCCGCTAGCGGCGCAGCGCATGCAGCACATCAACTGGAGACATCACATGACCGAAGCATTCCTGTGCGACGCGATTCGCACCCCCATCGGCCGCTATGCGGGTTCGCTGTCGTCGGTTCGCACCGACGATCTGGGCGCGGTGCCGCTCAAAGCGCTGATGGAGCGCAACAAGGACGTCGACTGGAACGCGATCGACGACGTCATCTACGGCTGCGCGAACCAGGCCGGTGAAGACAACCGCAACGTCGCGCGGATGTCGCTGTTGCTGGCCGGTTTGCCGCAAGGTGTGCCGGGCTCCACGGTGAACCGCTTGTGCGGCTCGGGCATGGACGCCGTCGGCATTGCCGCACGCGCGATCAAGTCGGGCGAGGCTGCGTTGATGCTGGCCGGCGGCGTCGAAAGCATGAGCCGTGCGCCGTTCGTGATGGGCAAGGCCACCAGCGCGTTTTCGCGCCAGGCCGATATCTTCGACACGACGATCGGCTGGCGTTTCGTGAACCCGTTAATGAAGCAGATGTACGGCGTCGATTCGATGCCCGAGACTGGCGAGAACGTCGCGACCGACTACAAGATCAGCCGTGCCGATCAGGACGCGTTTGCGCTGCGCAGTCAGCAGAAAGCGGCACGTGCACAACGCGACGGCACGCTCGCGCAGGAAATCGTCGGCGTGACTATCGCGCAGAAGAAGGGCGATCCGATCACGGTGTTGCAAGACGAGCACCCGCGCGAAACCAGCCTTGAAACGCTCGCCAAACTGAAGGGCGTGGTGCGCCCGGACGGCACGGTCACGGCTGGCAACGCGTCGGGCGTGAACGACGGCGCAGCGGCGTTGCTGCTCGCGAATGAAGAGACCGCGAAGCGCTTTGGCCTCACGCCGCGTGCACGCGTGCTGGGTATCGCAACGGCAGGCGTCGCGCCGCGCGTGATGGGCATCGGCCCGGCGCCGGCCACGCAGAAGTTGCTGGCGCGTCTGAACATGACCATCGACCAGTTCGACGTGATCGAACTGAACGAAGCATTCGCCTCGCAAGGTATTGCTGTGCTGCGCACGCTCGGCGTCGCGGACGACGACGGGCGCGTGAATCCGAACGGCGGGGCGATCGCGCTCGGCCACCCGCTCGGCATGAGCGGCGCGCGTCTGGTGACCACCGCGATGTATCAGTTGCACCGCACGCAAGGCCGTTTTGCGCTGTGCACGATGTGTATCGGTGTCGGTCAAGGCATCGCGATCGCGATCGAACGTGTGTGATGGTTTAGCGCATGTGCAGGGAAGCGCTGAGGCATCTTGAGTGTCGACGCTTCGCGTATGGCGACTCCTGTAGCCGCATCATGAACGGCCCCTTCGCTCAGGCGACGGGGCTGTTTTATTTTGCGCAGCGCGTTGATTCACCGGCTATTGAATTGATGTTTAATCGGTGTTAATGCGACTTTATATTGCGTTGCGGCGAATGTCGTCGATAAAAGAATAATGAAACCATCGGGCTGTCATGCAGTATGCGTTTAATGCTTTATGCATAGTATGTATTGTCGCCCTATATAGATAGGTCTGGCAGGTAAAGCAGTGCTGTCAACCCGCTAGACGCCGCTGCGACGCCACGCTGCGGCATTTCGCAACATGCCGTTCGCTGATTTGAAAATCACAATATAAACAGTCGTAGCTTCTTGTAAGGCATGTACAATCGTTGCGCCGTACCCATTTAGTCATTGTCACCCTGAAGCTGTATGCATTCGTGGCGTTAATCGGCATCCTGCGGTTTCAGATCGCCGTAACGCCAGATCGAACAATTTCTCGAGGAGAGAGTAAATGAAGGCAGCGACGATTGGAGCAGCGTTGATGGTAGCGGCTTTCGCCGCGGCGCAACCGGCGTGGGCGCAAGATGCGATGGCCAGTGCCGCGCAAGGCATTGTCAGCGCGGTGCAACCGGTGCATGTGAAGGCGCAGATCGTCGGTATCGATCAGGGCAGCCGCACGCTCACGCTCAAAGGGCCGGGCGGCAACGCGGTGGTCGTGCTGGTGAGCCAGGAAGTCGCGGGCTTCGACCAACTGAAGGTCGGCGATCGGGTGGACGTGCTGTATAAGAATGCGTTGCTGGTGAAGGCCGATAAGGTCACCGGCCCGGACAAGGGCATTCGTGAGCGCGTCGATACGCAAGTGTATGCCCCGGCCTCGGGCGGCTTTGCATCCGCGCGCCAGATCGAGGTGCTCGCCACCGTGCAGAAGATCGATCACAAGAAGCGCCTCGTCACGCTGCGCGGCGCGTATCAGACGCAAACGCTCGAAGTCGGACCGGACGTCGATCTGAAGGGCGTCAAGGTTGGCGATACGGTTCACGCGGTATTCGTTTCGGCAGCGGCCGTGCAAGTGACGCCGCAATAGGCGGCACAGTCAATGTCATGCCAGTAAGCGGCACGCGTTCAAGCAGTATCAAGCAGCCGCGCAACACGGCATGACTGGCTCCTCGCAGCCGGTATGGCTGATCCGCAAACACCCCTCATCGCAGGGGTGTTTGCTTTTGTACGGTACGAAAGTTTGACCATCGAGTCGCGAGGGGGCACGCTATCGAGTCGCCGGTGCCCCCAGGCCCAACCATGCGAGCGGCCCCAGCCATCGCCTGACGAAACCGCGTCTGGCAGGCAGCGCGCAACTCAACGACACGCGCGCGCTGCGTTCGCTATCCGTGCTGAGCCACACGCGTTCGCCGCGCTGCAGCCGGAACTCGTTGCCCGGTTCGAGCCAATGATCGTAAGGCGAGTTGACGCGCGTGAGCCATAGGCGCGCGCCTTGAACACTGAGCGTGCTGTCGGCGTCGACACGCCACGTCAGCGTTGTGCCGCGCACTACGGAAAAATGGACGACTACTTTCGGCAGACGCTCGTCCGGTTGATATGCAGACAGACTTGAGTCGTCATCCATGCACTGCGGGCTTGCCTGATCCATCTTGCTCTCCGTCATCGAGCCGGCGGACGGAGGCACCTATAAAACAAAAGGCCCCTTCCGTTACCGGCGGGGCCTTTGGGTCTTGTTTGCAGATTCAGACTGCTAACGCGCACATGCTCCCAAACGCCTGCCGATGATGGCATGCATTGTTGGGTTTTTAATCGCGACTGCGATGGAGGTGTGCGTCAACATGCGAATGAGTGTGCCGTTTTGCCGCATGTCTTGTCAATAAAAAAATCGCAATGGATTCAAACGACAACACGAGGCACGCAGGGGCGGCTCGCTTTGCTTGCTGAGACGCTGAGGCGAATCTGCGCGGCGAGTGCGTTTCGCAATGCGTAACGCTTGCGACGGGTTGCGCAGCCGGTGTTGTCGCCCTGGCGTTCGGCGAGATAGCGCGCCGGCGGCGCGAGAACGAACCAGCCATTCCAGCGCGCGAGCGCTCCGCACTCGATCGACAGCCGATCGTAGTCTGCAGCCACGCGACGCTTTCTCAGGCAATAGCGCCAGTTCGCATAGATGTGCGCCTGCTTCGAGACGATGAAGGTGCCGCCTGCATCGAGCGCCGCGGCGACACATTGCGCGAGATAAATCACCAGCACTTTCGGCCGCAGTCCATACCACCGTTTGGTGAGCGCGCGAAAGAGCTCGCGGCCGTTGACCGACGTGTCCGGACCCTGGACGGAGCCGATGCAAAGACGTGGTCGCCGCACTTTGCCGCCGAGATAGGCGAGGCTGAAGGTGCAGGAGACAATGCGCCGGTCCCGCGCATCGCGGATGCACAAGGTCCAGTCGCCTTCCTTCTGAAACTGTTCGATCGACTCGAGCGACACGTGCCAGCGCTCGGCGCCTACCTCGAACGATGCGATCGGCGCCGAGCCGGCTGAGGCAATGCGCGCGGCGAGTTGCGGCACGCGCTGCTGAGTCAGCGCATGATGATCGAGGCTCGCCGTGAGTCGTTCGTGCGGACTGAAGCGGGTATGGAGGAACGGCCGATGCATGCGTTCGAGCGCGGTGGGATGACGTCGCACCAGATCTTGCAAGGGTGAGATGGCGCAGCCTTTGAGCCATACTTGCGTCGAACGCCACGACATCAGCGAGCGCAGCCACAATCGCACGCGGCGCCAGCGATGAAACACGCTGGTGCCGGGATAGAGTGCATGAGCGGCTTGCTGAATGACCGCAAAGGACGCAGTGGCTCTCGCGAACCACGGCGAGCGGGCGCGAGCCCCCTGGTTGGAAACGGTCGTCATGGCACATCCCTTGGCTATTTCAACGAGGCGATGCTAGTGGCGGGGATCGCGCTTCCGTGTCGAATTATTTGAGTGTTTGTCGAGTTTTGTCGCGCGTGTCGCATGATGTGCGGCGCATCCGCTATGCTGTGCGTCGAGCCGCCTCGTCCGGTTCGTCCGGCTCGTTGCCGGCCGGGTCCGCGCCGTGCGGATGCGTATATAGAGCGGCGCCATCGCTTGCTGGCCGTGCAGCGCGCCGTACCGTTGCCGGCCGCTATTAAATGAGTTAGCCCTGAACGATTTGTCCATGCCATTCCGGATCCTGCTTGTCGAAGACGATGACCGCCTGTCCGCGCTGGTCGCTGGTTATCTGCGCAAACACGAATACGAAGTCGAGACCGTGCTGCACGGCAACGACGCCGTGCCGGCAATTCTCAAGCGCCGCCCGGACCTGGTGATTCTCGACGTGAACCTTCCCGGCAAGGACGGGTTCCAGATTTGCCGCGAGGCGCGCGAGCAATTCGACGGCGTGATCATCATGGTGACCGCGCGCGATGAGCAGTTCGACGAAGTGCTGGGCCTCGAATTCGGTGCGGACGACTACGTGCATAAGCCTGTCGAACCACGCGTGCTGCTCGCGCGCATCAAGGCGCAACTGCGCCGCGTGAGCGCACGCACGCCGGAGACTGGCCGACCGGAGAGCTATACCTTCGGCAAGTTCGAGATCAGCCGGGCCAGCCGCACGGTCAAGCTGCCGGACGGCAGTCTGCCCGATCTGACATCGGCCGAATTCGATTTACTGTGGGCCTTGGTGAGTTGCGCGGGCGAGGTGGTGAGCCGCGACGAGCTGATGCGGCAACTGCGCGGCATCGAATTCGACGGCCTTGACCGCACGATCGACGGCGGCATTTCCAAGCTGCGCCGCAAGCTGCATGACGACGCCGGCACCCCGCAGCGCATCAAGACGATACGCGGCAAGGGCTACCAGTTCAGCAAGCTGGCGTGGGATTGAAGACGCATGCGGCGGTTGCAGTCGCGGTTGAGTTGCGGTTGCAATTCGGCTGAGTCGGCATTGAGTTTCAGTCGAGTAATACGTCGAAATATCGGCCGACAAAACTCCACAAACGCGGCAGCAAATCGACAGTCACGCGAGACGGGGATGATTAGCATCGCAAGCTTGTGTAATGACAGGCTTATCGATGTCCGCTCGCGTTTCCCCACTTTCCCGCCATGCCGTGTTGATGATTCACGGCTTGGGTGGCACACGCCATGATTTCGGCGCGCTCGACCGCAAGTTCGAGCAGATCGGTTGCAACGTACATTTGCCGTCGCTACCGGGCCACGGTTCGAACCCTGACGCGTTGAGCCGCGTGACGTTGAGCGACTACATGCAGTTGCTGAGCCGCACCTACCGCGATCTGGCCAAACGTTATGAGCGAGTCGACGTGGCGGGCATTTCGATGGGGGCCTTGCTTGCATTGATGTTGAGTGCGCGGGAGCGCATGACGACAGGGCGTCTGATTCTGCTCTCGCCGCCGTTATTCCTCGACGGCTGGGGCGGTTCACGCCTGCGTCCCTTGCGCTATCTGATGTATTGCGTGCCGGGCCTGCGCCGATTGATTCGCGTCCCGGAGGGCGAGCCGTTCGGCATCAAGAACGCGCGCATACGCAACCTGATCCGCCGCCACCTGCAGAAGGGCAGTGGCGTCCACTATCCGTATGTGCCGTTGGCGGCGATCGAGCAGGTGGACTGGATGCGCTTCGCGGTGAAGCGAGCCCTGAGCCGCGTGACATGCGAGACCCTGGTCATGCATTCCGAGGAAGACGAAGTGACGAGCATCCGCTCCGCGGAATTCGTGTGCGAACACTTGGGAAGCCGCGCCGTGACCTTCGTACGCTTGACCGACAGCTACCACATGATCACACTGGACAACGAACGAGACACAGTAGCGGAGCAAACCCTGGCATTCGTACAGAGGGCGTAAGGGACGAGCGGAAGAGCAAGCAAACAAACGCAGCCCAGCGCAAAGCAAACCACGGTGCCGCACCGAAGGAACCGAGCTAAACTGCCGCTTGGTTTCAAGAAATACTCTTCGGCGCGCGCAGCGCCGCCGGAAGTATGACGCCCTTGTCACTGGCGTATGCAGGTGCACGAACCCAGATTCCAGATGCACCACTACCCTGCGTAAGCTACGGTGCCCACTTAGCAGGAGTGGTTTGAGCCGCTTTCTTTGCTTATCTTTCTTTGCGGCGGCGTAACTATTCAGCAGCCGGAAGCGGCGAAACGACGAACCCGGCGAAGCCCAAAGCCAGCGCGTCGATCAGCGAACGGTTCTGTTTGCGCAGACTGGCAAGGTAGGAGCGGATCGTGCAGAACGCCTC
>CABFVV010000059.1_pt1 | contig 65023 bp, 66 predicted proteins | sample 8864751 | NCBI WGS metagenome assembly CABFVV01 (sample SAMEA5735770, study PRJEB23740) | soil metagenome | biome: forest; feature: forest soil; material: soil | place: USA | collected 2013-10-13 | depth 0.1 m | reverse complement strand
GGCTTGGCAGGCGGGCGGCGAGCATCGATTTGCCCGCGCCGGGCGGCCCGACCAGCAAGACGTGGTGTCCGCCGGCCGCGGCAACTTCAAGTGCGCGGCGCGCGCCGCGCTGGCCGATCACGTCGGCCATGTCAGGAACGGCGGCGGGCGCGGTCTCGCTGAGGTCGGGCGCCGCGACAGGGTAAAGCCTGGCGTCGGGCGCGCCGGCCAGATGTGCGCACAGCGACGGCAGATCGGTGGCGCCATAGACATCGACACCCGGCACGAGCGCTGCCTCGGCCGCGCTTGCCGCGGGCAGATAGAGCTGCGGGGTAGATTGAGCGGACGTCTCGGACGTCGCCGGTTCGGCTGAAGTAATACGAGTAGACGCAGAATCAGACATGCCGCCCGAGCCGCCGTGAGAAGCACCGCTGCGGGCCGTTCCGCAGGCCATCGCGAAAGCCCCGCGCATCGGCCGCAGCGCGCCGGTCAGTGACAGTTCGCCGGCGAATTCACGATGCAGGAGGGACTCGGCAGGAATTTGCCCGCTCGCCGCCAGGATGCCTAAAGCGATCGGCAGATCGAAGCGGCCGGACTCCTTCGGCAAATCGGCAGGCGCGAGATTGACGGTGATGCGCCGCACGGGGAAATCGAAGCTGCAGTTCTGTAGCGCCGCGCGCACGCGCTCGCGGCTTTCGCGCACTTCCAGATCCGGAAGGCCGACGATCGAAAAAGAGGGTAATCCGTTGGCGAGGTGGACCTCGACGGTTACTTCGGGCGCGCGGCCAGAGGCCGGCGCGCGACTGCGCACCACGGCAAGCGACATGTTTTCTCCCGTCGGACCGCGCGCAGATGGCGCGCGCGAGTCCCCTAAAACGCTGATGACGTCACGGCTCGCTTGCCAGTGATGTGCAGCACTACGCAGCTAAAGCGCTGCGAGCAAAGCTTCAGGGCGTTTGCGTTGTGACCGGCAGCTTCTGTTCGAGCTCGGCGACGCGGCGCTCCAGCTCCTCGAGGCGCGCGCGGGTGCGCACCAGCACCTGGGTCTGCGTATCGAATTCCTCACGCGTGACCAGGTCGAGCTTGGAAAAGCCCTGCGACAGCATGGCTTTCACGTTGCGTTCGACATCTTTGGCCGGCGAGTTCTTGAACAGCTCGCTCATGCGGGCCTGAAAATCGTTAAAGACATCGTTCGGTTGTTTCATGGTGTTCCCCTTAATGCACAAAAAATGTGCATGTTTCATTGCGCCTGTGCTTTGTCGCGTCGAATGGTCCGTCTTGGTGCATGGCTTGTTGCCTGCCGCTGCCGCATGAGCCCGTTTGGTGCGCGCTCAAACGTTAAATGCCTTCGAACACTCTAGCAACGATTCATACGCCGCGCCACCGTGCCCCGCCAACGTTGGCCATCCGGCCAGGGCGGCTTGCGCCCCTTCTGCAGCATGCCCCGGACGAAGTCTGACACAACATGGCATGCGAGTTGCTGTTACTGCCCCGCGCGCACTGCCGGGTGCTTTTTACCGGCAGCGGAACGAGACCACGCGAACGGGTTACAGGGTACGCAAACAGGGTTACGCAACGGGTTACGCAACTTAGCGAGGGATTTCATGAAACTCATTACCGCAATCATCAAGCCGTTCAAGCTCGATGAGGCGCGCGAAGCCTTGTCGGCCATCGGCGTCTCAGGCATCACGGTGACGGAAGTCAAAGGCTTCGGTCGTCAGAAGGGCCATACGGAACTGTATCGGGGCGCTGAATACGTCGTCGATTTCCTGCCGAAGGTGAAGATCGAGGCCGCTGTCTCGGACGACATCGTCGACCAGGCGATCGAGGCGCTCGAACGCGCGGCACGCACCGGCAAGATCGGCGACGGCAAGATTTTTGTCACGCCGATCGAGCAAGTGATTCGGATTCGCACCGGGGAGACCGGCGCGGACGCTCTGTAACACCAAAAGATAGCGACACAGATAGCGACAAGAGGAAACGAAGATGCGCAAATTATTGATGTCCATGCTGATGGCCGGTTCGCTGCTCGCGGGCGGTATCGGCGCCGCCCTCGCGGACGACGCTTCCGCCCCCGCAGCCGCCTCGGCGCCTGCTTCCGATACGACGGCGAGCGCGCCGGCGCCTGACGCTTCGGCAGCGCCTGCTGCCGCCGCGGCTTCGGCGCCGGCCGCTGATGCGTCCGCCGCACCGGCTGCCAGCGCCGCCGCAGCCGCGCCGGCAGCATCGGACGCCGCGCCTGCCGCCCCGACCGCGCCGTTCTCGGTCGATTCGTCGAAGATCAATTCGGGCGACACCGCCTGGATGCTGACCTCCACCGCGCTCGTGCTGTTCATGACGATCCCGGGTCTGGCGCTGTTCTACGGCGGTATGGTCCGCAAGAAGAGCGTGCTCGCGATCCTGATGCAAAGCTTCGCGATCACCTGCCTCGTGTCGATCATCTGGGTCGTGGTGGGCTATAGCCTTGCCTTCACGCCGGGTGGTTCGTTCATCGGCGGCTTCTCGCGCTTCTTCATGGCGGGTATGAACTACATCAAGGGCGACAAGGCCACGACGCTGACCGTCAGCCACCTCGCGCCGACGATCCCGGAAACGGTCTACGTCGTCTATCAGATGACGTTCGCGATCATTACGCCGGCACTGATCACGGGCGCGTTTGCTGACCGTATGAAGTTCTCGGCAATGCTGGTGTTCATGACGCTGTGGTCGATCATCGTCTACTCGCCGATCGCGCACATGGTCTGGGAACCGAGCGGCTGGCTGGCTGCCGCGGGCATCCTCGACTTCGCGGGCGGCACGGTGGTGCACATCAACGCCGGTATCGCGGCGCTGGTCTGCGCGCTGGTGCTCGGCAAGCGTGTCGGTTACGGCAAGGAAGCGATGGCGCCGCACAACCTGACGCTCACGCTGATCGGTGGCGCCATGCTGTGGGTAGGCTGGTTCGGCTTCAACGCGGGTTCGGCAGTGGCGGCAGACGGCCGTGCCGGTTTCGCGATGTTCGCAACGCAAGTGGCAACCGCAGCAGCAGCACTCGCATGGATGTTCGCCGAATGGGCAACCAAGGGTAAGCCGTCGGTACTCGGTATCGTGTCGGGTGCCGTGGCAGGTCTGGTGGCGATTACGCCGGCTTCGGGCTTCGTCGGTATGGCGGGTTCGCTGGTGATCGGCATCGCGGCAGGCGTGATCTGCTTCTGGTCGGCAACGTGGCTCAAGCACAAGCTCGGTTACGACGACTCGCTCGACGCGTTCGGCGTGCACTGCATCGGCGGTATCGTGGGTGCGCTGCTGACCGGTGTGTTCGCGGTCAAGGACATCGGCGGCGCGGACGGCAGCGTCATCCTGCAAGCCAAGGGCGTGCTGACGACGCTGATCTACAGCGGCGTGGTGAGCTACATCCTGCTGAAGGTGATCGACATGGTGATGGGCCTGCGCGTGACGGAAGAAGAGGAACGCGAAGGTCTGGACGTGAGCCTGCACGGCGAACACGTCGAATAAGGACTTCTCCAAGGAAGGTCGAGCTCTCTCCAGGGCTCGACGGAGCAGAATCAAGCGCAGCGACTTTGGCCCGCCTTTATGGCGGGCTTTTTTCTGGCCGCGCATCTTGTGAGCAGTAGTTTTCCGCGCCTATCATGGCGATAGCGAGAATGCATCCGCATCGGCTTGCGAATGGAGAAAGCGTCCCCAAATGGACAAAGCATTTGCTCTACAATCTTTTTTCTCCAGTCTGCGAGTGATCAATGGTTCCGCACCTAGTTACGGCGTTAAACGGCCCGCTGCTCGACCTCGAGCGGAAGATCCTCGACGCTACCCCCGCCATCGAACGCTGGTTCCGGCTCGAATGGCAGGAGCACACGCCGCCGTTCTACTGTTCAGTCGACCTGCGTAACGCGGGGTTCAAGCTCGCGCCGGTCGACACCAATCTGTTTCCCGGCGCATTCAACAATCTGCCGCAGGAAGTGCTGCCGCTCGCTGTGCAGGCCGCGATGGCGTCGATCGAAAAGATCTGCCCGGACGCGAAGAACCTGCTGGTGATCCCCGAGCGCCATACGCGCAACGCGTTTTATCTGGAGAATGTCGCCCGTCTGGCCGCGATCATGCGCCAGGCCGGCTTGAACGTGCGTTTCGGCACGCTCGACGAAAGCATCGTCGGGCCGGTCACGATCGCGCTGTCCGACGGCCAGAAGCTCGTGCTCGAACCGCTCGAGCGCACGCCGCGGCGCCTCGGCTTGAAGAACTTCGACCCGTGCTCGATTCTGCTGAACAATGACCTGTCGGGCGGCATTCCGCCCGTGCTGGAAAATCTGCACGAGCAGTACCTGCTGCCGCCGCTGCATGCCGGCTGGGCGGTTCGCCGTAAATCGACGCACTTCTCCTGTTATGACGACGTCGCGAAGAAGTTCGCGAAGATGGTCGAGATCGATCCGTGGATGATCAATCCGTACTTCGCGCATGTCGAAGGGGTCGATTTCCAGGAACGCACCGGTGAAGAAGCGCTGACGGATGCGATCGACGGCGTGCTCAAGAAGATCGCCAGGAAGTATCGCGAGTACGGCATTTCCGAGAAACCGTATGTCGTCATCAAGTCGGATGCGGGCACGTATGGCATGGGCGTGATGACCGTGCACGACGCCTCGGAAGTGGCCGCGCTCACCAAGCGCGAACGCGCCAGGATGGCTGCCACCAAAGACGGCCTCGAAGTGCATGACGTGATCGTGCAGGAAGGGGTGTACACCTTCGAGCGGATCGGCGAAGAAGTCGCCGAGCCGGTCGTGTACATGATCGACCGTTACGTGGTGGGCGGCTTCTACCGCGTGCACGGCAGCCGCGAGCGCGATCAGAATCTGAACGCGCCCGGCATGCACTTCGTGCCGCTTGGCTTCGAGCATACGGCCCTGCCGGATGCCCACGCCAAGCCCGGCGCGGCGGTGCCGAACCGCTTCTATATGTACGGCGTGGTGGCGCGGCTCGGGTTGCTGGCCGCATCGGTCGAACTGGAAAAGACCGATCCGGAAGCGATTCAGGTTTAAGCCTCGCGAGGTGGTCGATGGCGGCATGCGTGCCGCCATCGTCATTTTCAGCGACTATATTGACGATCAATGCCAAGCCCTAAGGGCGCACCGGAATCCTCATGGACATTCTTTTCATTGCCGATCCGCTCACGCAGTTCAAGATCTACAAAGATTCCACCTACGCGATGATGGCAGAAGCCGCGCGCCGCGGTCACACGCTCTACACATGCGAGCCGAAGCATCTGGCGTGGACCGGCGGCGACGTCGAGGCGAACGTGCAGCGCTTTGCGATTACCGGCGACGTGACCGACCTGCATCGCGACACGTGGTACGCCGCTGAAGCGGCCACGCCAAAATCGCTGAAGAGTTTCAGCGCGGTCGTGATGCGCAAAGACCCGCCGTTCGACATGGAATACGTGACGTCGACGTGGCTGCTGGAAATGGCCGAACGCGGCGGCGCGCGCATTTTCAACAAGCCGCAGGCAATTCGCGATCATTCGGAAAAGCTGGCGATCGGCGAGTTCGCGCAGTTCGTCGCGCCGACTTTGGTGACGCGCGACGCAGCCCGTTTGCGCGCCTTCCATGAAGAACACGGTGACGTGATCCTCAAGCCGCTCGACGGCATGGGCGGCATGGGTGTGTTCCGCGTGAAGGCCGATGGCATGAATCTCGGCTCGATCATCGAGATGCTGAGCCACGACGGCGCGCGCTCGGTGATGGCGCAAAAGTTCATCCCCGAGATCAAGGAGGGCGACAAGCGCATTCTCCTGATCGGCGGCGAAGCGGTGCCGTTTTCGCTCGCGCGGATTCCTCAGGGTAATGAAGTGCGCGGCAACCTCGCCGCGGGTGGACTGGGCGTGGCGCGTCCGCTTACCGATCACGACCGCAAGATCGCCGACACGCTCGCGCCGGTGCTCGCCGCGCGTGGTCTGCTGCTGGTCGGGTTGGATGCGATCGGCGACTGGCTCACCGAGGTGAATGTGACGAGCCCAACGTGTTTCCGCGAGATCATGGATCAGACCGGCTTCGACGTCGCCGCGATGTTCATCGACGCATTGGAGCGCGCGACCGCTTGAGGCGCAGCCCTTGAATGGCCGCCAAGGCCCCCAAACTGTGTAGTAAATCCGCATCAAGCGAAACACCGGCTTTGGCGTGAAAATGAGCCTGATACAATGCCCGCTCTTCCGCGCCAAGCGAGTGGAAGGCGCCTGTCAGGCGCCACTGGCATGGACTGCGGACTGTGAACGAGCTGTTTCCCGCCTGCGCCGTAGCGATATCAGGCACGGCGGGCCGCTCGTCAGGTGATGCGTTCCGGCCCTCACGACCCACGGCCAGTCGAGGGCGCTTACGAACCGGGCTTCGTCCCGGTCCACGGTTCGGGGCCGTTCTTTTGCAGCAAGGCTGACATGGCAGGCATTCTGATCATTGCGCACGCTCCGTTCGCCACCGCGTTGCGCGATTGTATTTCGCACATCTACGGTGGCTTGCCGGCTCGCATCGGCGTGATCGATGTATCGCCGGATTGCGATCCCGCACAGCAGGTCGCGTTCGCGCATTCGGAAATCGAGCGGCTCAAGGAAGAAAACGGCGCACTCGTGCTCACCGACATGTTCGGCGCCACGCCGGCGAATATCGCCGGGCGGCTCGCTTCGGTGCCGAACGTCCGTGTGCTGTGTGGCGTCAATTTGCCGATGCTGGTGCGCGCGGTCTGTTATCGCGCGACGCCGCTCGACACGCTGGTCGACAAAGCGCTCGCCGGTGCCACCAAGGGCGTGCACGCAATCGGGCCCGCCACGCCGGCGCCGGTTGCGCCGCCTGCGGGGTCCAGTGACTGTTTGCCCGCTTTGCCGCCAGAGGCCGCTGCCGCTGACTGTTTGCCCGCGTTGCCGGCTGAGGCCGACCTGACGCAGAAAGCCGGCTCGACCGGGTTGTAAGCGGATCTCACGGCTTTAAACGATTGCGATTGGGTCGCGCCCGATCGCAGCCGGTTTGCAGTTTCACCTTTCACTACAACACTTACCCGCGCTTCGGACCATCACATGCTGCAACAGGAAACGACTATTGTGAACAAGCTGGGGCTGCACGCGCGCGCGTCGGCCAAGTTGACGCAACTCGCGGGCAACTACCAGGCGGAAATCTGGATGAGCCGCAATGGCCGCCGTATCAATGCCAAGAGCATCATGGGTGTGATGATGCTGGCCGCGGGTATAGGCAGCACGGTGCTGATCGAAACGGAAGGCACCGACGAAAAAGAAGCCATGGACGCATTGTTGAAACTGATTGCTGATAAATTCGGCGAAGGTCAGTGAATTCGCGCGTTATCGTTGCCTGAAGCAAAATGCCGCGACTGTCCGCGGCATTTTTTTTAGCGCGAGACAATCGCAGCTTGAGAGGCGCCTGCCCGCGGCGCGCAGGGGTTCGCGTTGCCGGAGCGCAAGCTCGTCGAAGGCGCAGTGTTGTGGTCGGTTACGGTATTTCGTGCTGCGCTGCACACAGACCTAACGTATCGACAACGGGCGCGGAATTTATAATGGCCAACAGAGTCTGAGAGCATTGCAGCGGTTTGCCGCGGCATCACACAACTAGAGGAGGTGCGCGTGTCCTTCACGCTGCATGGAATTCCCGTGTCACGCGGTATCGCCATCGGGCGGGCCTATCTGATCGCCCCGGCTGCACTTGACGTAGACCACTATTTGATCGAACCCGCCCAGATCGAGGGCGAGATCGAGCGCTTTCGCGTGGCCCAGCAACATGTGCATTACGAACTCGACACGTTGCGCGCCGATCTCGCGGCAGACGCGCCGAGCGAAATGGGTGCGTTCATCAACGTTCATTCAATGATCCTGAACGATGCAATGCTCGTGCAGGAAACCATCGACCTGATCCGTACGCGCCGTTACAACGTGGAGTGGGCGCTGACCGAACAGCTCGAGCGCCTGTCGCGCCATTTCGACGATATCGAAGACGAATACCTGCGCGAGCGCAAAGCCGACATCGAACAGGTGGTGGAGCGCGTGCTGAAGGCGCTTGCCGGTGCTTCGGTGGCGCTGCTAGACAGCGTGCACGGTACCTGCGACGAGATGATTGTGGTCGCGCACGACATCGCGCCGGCCGACATGATGCAGTTCAAAACGCAAACGTTTCAGGGTTTCGTCACCGATCTCGGCGGACGGACTTCACATACGGCGATTGTCGCGCGCAGCCTCGGCATTCCGGCCGCGGTCGGCGTGCAGCATGCGAGTCAGTTGATCCGGCAAGACGACCTGATCATTGTCGACGGTGATCACGGCATCGTGATCGTCGATCCCGCACCGATCGTGCTGGAAGAATACTCGTACCGTCAGAGCGAAAAAGCGTTGGAGCAGCGCAAGCTGCAACGGCTGAAGTTTTCGCCCACGCAAACGCTCTGCGGCACACGCATCGAACTGTGCGCGAACATTGAGTTGCCGGAGGACGCGCGCGCCGCGGTCGATTCGGGTGCAACCGGGGTGGGCCTGTTCCGCACCGAGTTCCTGTTCATGAATCACAAGCACCACTTGCCGGAAGAGGAAGAGCAGTTTGCTGCCTACCGTCGCGCCGTCGAGTTGATGAACGGCTTGCCGGTGACGATCCGTACGATCGACGTCGGCGCCGATAAGCCGCTCGATTCGATGAGTGGCGGCGGCGACGGCTACGAAACCGCACCGAACCCCGCCTTGGGGCTCAGAGCGATTCGCTGGAGCCTCTCGGAACCGCAGATGTTCCTGACGCAACTGCGCGCGATTCTCCGTGCATCGGCGTTCGGCAAGGTGAAGATTCTGATTCCGATGCTGGCGCACGCGCAGGAGATCGATCAGACGCTCGATCTGATTCGCGAGGCCAAGCGGCAACTGGACGATGCCGGTATCGCCTACGATCCGAACGTGCAGGTCGGCGCGATGATCGAGATTCCGGCCGCCGCGATTGCGTTGCCGCTGTTTCTCAAGCGGCTGGATTTCCTGTCGATCGGCACGAACGATCTGATCCAGTACACGCTGGCGATCGATCGCGCGGATAACTCGGTCGCGCATCTGTACGATCCTCTGCATCCGGCGGTGCTGCATCTGATCGCCTTCACGCTGCGCGAGGCGAAGCGGGCGGGGGTGCCGGTGTCGGTGTGCGGCGAGATGGCGGGCGACCCGGCGTTGACGCGTCTGTTGCTCGGTATGGGCCTCACCGAGTTCTCGATGCACCCGAGCCAGTTGCTGGTGGTCAAGCAGGAAGTCCTGCGCTCGCATCTGAAGACGCTCGAGAAGCCGGTGGCCGACGTGCTGGCTTCGTTCGAACCGGAAGAGGTGCAGGCGGCGCTGAAGCGCGTGGTGTTGGCTTGAAACTGACAACCCGGATTGGTGGGTTCAAATGAAAAACGCCGCACATGTGTGCGGCGTTTTTCATTTGGCGTCTTGCTTGCGTGGGCTCACGGCTGATGCTGTTGCCCACATACCGGGCAATCCGGCTGACGCGCAATGCGCATCGTGTTCCATTCCATACGCAGCGAATCGAGCATCGTGAGACGGCCCACCAGCGGCGTGCCGATCTCGCCGATCACTTTCAGTGCTTCAGCCGCTTGCATCGAACCGATGATGCCGACCGTGGGCGCGAATACGCCCATGGTCGAGCACGCGACTTCCTCGAACGGTTGGTCCTCCGGGAACACGCACGCATAGCAGGGCGACGCTGCGTCCCGGAAATCGAAGGTGCTGATCTGGCCGTCGAAACGCAAGGCCGCGCCTGAGACCAGCGGCACACCATGCTTCACGCAGGCGCGGTTGATCGCGTGGCGCGTCGCGAAGTTATCCGTGCAATCGAGCACGACAGCGGCGTGCGGCACCTCGCGATCGAGCCATGCATCGTCGACCCGTTCGGCCACCGCGTTCACCACCACCTCAGGATTGATCTGGGCGATCGCGTCGCGCCCGGACTCCACCTTTTTGCGCCCGACCGACGCCGTCACATGCAAAATCTGCCGCTGCAGATTGGTCAGGTCGACCGTATCCGCATCGACCAGCGTCAGACGGCCGACGCCTGCCGCCGCCAGATACATCGCTGCCGGCGAACCCAGGCCGCCCGCGCCGACGATGATCGCGTGCGCGTCGATAAAGCGCTGCTGCGCCTCGATGCCGATTTCGTCGACGAGGATGTGGCGGGAATAGCGGAGGAGTTGATCGTCATTCATGGCGGGGCGCGTGGAGTGTCGCGCAATGAGATGCAGGACCGGTGGCCTGCCATGCGCGGTTTCGTTATTTTAATCGCGCGGGGGAGCGGGTGTTCGTGCTGGTGCCGGGTATTACAGCTGTACTGCTCCGTGTCTTCGCAGCACGTCCGGCTGCGAAGACACGTTGGATTTGCTGCTTAGTTGCTTTGTGTAGCAGGCGCCGAGGCCGGGACCGATGCGCCGGGTACCGGTTGCGTCGGCTTCACCGCGACCGGCGCGGAGGCCGATGCTGCCGGCTTGTTCTGCGCGAGACGCCGCTCGGTCAGCGACTTCGATTCCTGCACCGGCTTGCCTTCCAGCTTGTTCAATGCCTGCGTCAGCATGAAGTCGTCGGTCGAACCGAACTCGACCGGCTTGCGCTCACGATCCTTCTGACGCTGTTCCGGCGTCTTCTTGTCGTTCTGCTCTTCAAGCTGGCGCAACTGGTCCATGCGTTCCTGTTCGCGCTGATCCGCTTCCTTCTTCTCGTTCGGATCCTGCGTGTTCGCAAGGTGGTTCGAGTAGTCGACTTCGCGAGTAACCAGTGCGTCGTCCGGATCGCCTTCTGCGTATTGATCGACCGCGATGTCAGGACGGATGCCCTTATTCTGGATCGAACGGCCGCTCGGCGTGTAGTAGTACGCCGTGGTCAGACGCAGTGCCGTTTCAGCTGTCATCGGACGGACGGTTTGCACCGAACCCTTGCCGAAGGTGGTCTTGCCGACGATCAGCGCACGATGCTGATCCTGCAGCGCGCCCGCGACGATCTCCGAAGCCGACGCCGAATAGGCGTTGGTCAGCACGATCATCGGCACAGTCTTGAAGATCGGCGCTTCGTCTTTCAGCGGATCGCTGTCGAACGATTGCAGGCGGTAGTTATCGTACGTGTCGCGATAGACCTGCTTCGAATCCGGAATCTGGCCGTTGGTGGACACCACCACCGAATTCGACGGCAGGAACGCGCCGGCAACACCGACCGCGCTTTGCAGCAGACCGCCGCCGTTATTGCGCAGGTCGAGCACGAGACCCTTCAGGTTCGGCTGTTGACGGGCGATGTCTTGCAGTTTCGCAGCCAGATCAGGCGTGGTGCGTTCCTGGAAGCTGGTAATGCGGACATACGCGTAGCCCGGCGCCAGAATCTTCATCTTGACCGACTGGACCTTGATGATCGCGCGCGTGACCGTGAGCGGGAACGTCCGGTCGTCGGTCTTGCGGAAGATGGTCAGCGTGACCTTGGTGCCCGGGTCGCCGCGCATCTGCTTGACCGCCTGGTCGAGCGTCATGCCGCGCACCGGCTTGTCATTGATGCGGGTGATCAGGTCGCCCGGACGGATGCCGGCGCGGAACGCGGGCGTGTCTTCAATCGGCGAGATCACCTTGATCAGGCCGTCTTCCGACGAAATTTCGATGCCGAGACCCGCGAAGCGACCCTTGGTCTGCTCCTGCAGTTCTTCGTAATCGGTCTTGTCGAGATACGACGAGTGCGGGTCGAGGCTCGACACCATGCCCTTGATCGCGGCGGTGAGGAGCTTTTTATCGTCCACCGGTTCGACGTACTCATGCTTGATTTGCCCGAACACTTCGGCAAAGAGCCGGAGTTGGTCCAGCGGCAACGGTGCAACGGCGCTCGAGGCGGCGCCGGCGGGTTGCTGGGCCGAGGCGGAGAGTTGCAGGGTGGCAAATGCGCCGGTAGCAAGGCCCGCGGCAATCAGGCCGATATTTTTCAGGTTCTTTCGCATAGAGTCTGTTGCGGTCGGGAGCGCGTGGCAGCGTCGATAGAGATGGGGACGGACAAGTATAACTGCACACCCGCCCGGTCAGGGCGCAGCGCAGGCAATCGTGATTCGACAGCGCGGGCGGGCCCTGGTTCGTGAGTCGGAGGTCGCGAAGCCGAAGTAATGTGCGGTAACGGCAAGATGGCAGTGGGATGGCGCAATTGACAGCCGGCGGGACGCGTACGCCGGCAGGTCTTGCCGGTGGGGTGGCCCGTTTGCCGGGCCCCCGCTGCAGATTTCCACTACAGGCGGGGGGCGGCGGCCGGCGGCCCCGGTTTAGCCCGCCTTGCCTTGCTTGGCCACAGCGGCCTGCGCCTTCGCAATCGCGTCCTGGTCGCCCAGATAGTAGTGCTTGATCGGTTTCAGGTTTTCGTCGAGTTCATAGACGAGCGGCACGCCATTCGGGATATTCAGGCCGACGATGTCGTCGTCCGAAATGTTGTCCAGGTACTTCACCATGGCGCGGATCGAGTTGCCGTGCGCGGCGATCACAATCTTGCGGCCTGACTTGATGGCCGGCGCAATCGACTCGTTCCACAACGGCAAAACGCGTGCGACGGTGTCTTTCAGGCACTCCGTGAGCGGCAATTGCTCGCGCGGCACCTTGGCGTAGCGCGGATCGTTGTAGGGCGCGCGTTCGTCCGACGGATCGAGCGCCGGCGGCGGCGTGTCGTAGCTGCGGCGCCAGACCAGCACCTGTTCGTCGCCGAACTTGGCGGCGGTTTCCGCCTTGTTCAGGCCCGACAGCGCGCCGTAGTGGCGCTCGTTCAGGCGCCACGAATGCACGACCGGCAGATACATCAGGTCCATCTGGTCCTGTACGTGCCACAGGGTGCGGATCGCGCGCTTTAGCACCGACGTGTAGGCGATATCGAACGAATAGCCCGATTCCTTCAGCAGCACGCCCGCTTGCTGCGCTTCACGATTGCCCTGTTCGGTGAGGTCGACGTCGACCCAACCCGTGAAGCGGTTTTCCTTGTTCCACGTCGATTCGCCGTGGCGGATGAGAACGAGTTTGTACATGAGATTGCCGGTCGGTAGTAAGGAAGCGGTAAAGCGTTGCGAGGGTCCTCTGGAGGAGCGCCGCCATCGCGTCAGACGGTTATTTTATAATGGCTCGATTGCCCTTTTCGATTTCTCTCTTTTTCGGCGGATTTTCCGTGAAGTTTTTCACTGATTACACAAACCTTGTACTGATCGCAATCGTCCTCATCTCCGGTGGGTTGCTGCTGTGGCCGACGATCAGCCGGCGTGGCCGCGGCGGCCTGTCGGCCGCTGAAGCCACCCAACTGATCAACCGGCGCAATGCGGCGGTCATCGATCTGCGTCCGTCCGCCGACTTTGCCAAGGGCCATCTGCCCGCGGCACGGCACCTTGAATTTGCAGAGTTGCAGGCGAAAGTCGCGCAACTCGTGAAGAACAAGAGCAACCCGGTGCTGCTGGTGTGCCAGACCGGCCAGCAGTCGAACAAGGCAGCGCGTATCGTGCAGGATGCGGGATACGCCGAAGTCCATGTTCTTGAAGGCGGTGTCGACGCCTGGCAGAAAGCCGGTATGCCGGTTGTGAAACAAGGAGCAGCCAAGTGAACAAAGTCATCATGTACAGCACCCAGGTGTGCCCGTATTGCCAGATGGCCGAACGTCTTTTAAAGTCGCGCGGCGTCGAGCACGTTGAAAAGGTACTGATCGACAAGGACCCGGCCCGTCGTGAAGAAATGATGACCCGGACCGGTCGCCGCACAGTGCCGCAGGTGTTCATCGGCGAGACGCATGTCGGCGGGTACGATGACCTGTCCGCGCTCGATCGCGCGGGCGGTTTGATGCCTCTGCTCGAACCTGCCTGAACGAAGCTGCCTGACGCATGCGCCGGCCGGCGCGTGAGTCAGGCGGGTGAAATACAAGTCGGTGCGTGCTGGCCCTTCAAGGACAACTTCGAGGGCCGGCGATGCGCCGCAACGATCTGGCGGCCCGAGGAGCCATGGGCCGCCGCCACGCATACCTATCAGGGAATCACTCAATCATGTCCGACGAGAATAACCAGCCGTTCTTCAACATCCAGCGCATCTACCTGAAGGACATGTCGCTCGAGCAGCCGAATTCGCCGGGCATCTTCCTCGAGCAGGAAATGCCGTCGGTCGAAGTCGAAGTCGACGTGAAGGCCGAGCGCCTCGCCGACACCGTGTTCGAAATCCTCGTGACGGGCACGGTCACGGCCAAGGTGTCGGACAAGGTTGCGTTCCTGATCGAAGCCAAGCAAGCCGGCATTTTCGACATCCGCAACATTCCGGCTGAGCAGATCGATCCGCTGGTCGGCATTGCCTGCCCGACGATCCTGTTCCCGTACCTGCGCTCGAACATCGCCGACGCGATCACCCGCGCAGGCTTCCCGCCGATCCACCTCGCCGAGATCAACTTCCAGGCGCTGTACGAGCAACGTCTCGCGCAAATGGGCGGCCAGGAAGGCGCGGCGCAAAACGGCGTCACGCATTAACGCGTTCGTTCGGTGCCGGCTATGAAGGTTGCTGTCCTCGGCGCCGGTGCATGGGGCACAGCCCTCGCCGGCCATCTGGCCGCACGGCACGACACGGTGCTGTGGGCGCGTGAACCCGCGCTCATCGCCGATCTCTCCGCTTCGCACGAAAACGCCCGCTATCTGGCGGGCGTTGCGTTGCCACCGTCCCTTCGCTATGAAGCCGATCTGAACGCAGCGCTCGACCACGCGCTCGCCGACGACGCGTTATGCGTCGTGGCGACGCCCGTCGCCGGTCTGCGGGGTCTGTTCCGGGCGATGCACGACGCGGGCAAAGTGCCGGCGCATGTGGTGTGGCTGTGCAAAGGTTTCGAAGCCGACTCGCAGTTGTTGCCGCATCAGGTGGTCGCGGCTGAACTGCCGGGGCATGGCAGTAACGGTGTGCTGTCGGGCCCCAGTTTCGCGCGCGAAGTCGGGCAGGGCTTGCCGGTCGCGTTGACGATCGCGAGTACGTCATCGACATGCCGCGAGCGCACGGTTGCTGCGTTCCATCATGGCGCCATGCGCATCTATACCGGCGACGATATCGTCGGCGTGGAAGTGGGCGGCGCGGTGAAGAACGTGCTGGCGATTGCCACGGGTATTGCCGATGGCCTCGGCCTCGGTCTGAATGCGCGCGCGGCGTTGATTACGCGTGGTCTCGCTGAAATGTCGCGCCTCGGCGTGACGCTCGGCGGGCGGGCGGAGACGTTCACCGGTTTGACAGGGCTGGGCGATCTGATCCTGACCGCCACGGGCGATCTTTCGCGCAATCGCACGGTCGGCGTGCAACTCGCCGCGGGCCGTACGCTCGACGATATCCTCGGCGGCCTCGGCCATGTGGCCGAAGGCGTGCGTTGTGCGCAAGCTGTGTTGGCAATCGCTCGCGCTCATGCGATCGAGATGCCGATCACGCAGGCGGTCTGTGCTGTGCTGTTCGACGGCGTAGCGCCCCGCGACGCCGTCAGCGCCTTGCTGCGGCGCGATTCGAAAGCAGAATAAGTCTTGTCTTTCAGCCGTTTAGCGCGAAAAGCGCTGAACGGCTGCCCACCATCGCTGTCCACGTTTTATCGACGCTTCGGACCAGCGAGGTTCTCATGCCCAGTTTTAACAATTGCACGCTAGAAGCGCGCGTGGTCGACATCACGACACTCGCCGTGGATGCGATCGTCAATGCCGCGAATACTTCGTTGCTAGGCGGGGGCGGTGTGGACGGCGCGATTCACCGCGCGGCCGGCAAGGAATTGCTGCGTGAGTGCGAAACGCTCGGCGGCTGCGCGACCGGCGATGCGAAAATCACCCGTGGTTACCAGTTACCGGCCAAACATGTGATCCATGCGGTCGGCCCGGTCTGGCAGGGCGGTGCGCGCGGCGAGGCGGACCTGCTTGCCTCGTGCTATCAGCGCTCGCTCGAAGTGGCGCATCAGGCGCATTGCAGGAGTATTGCGTTCCCCGCAATTAGTTGCGGTATCTACCATTTTCCCGCCAACGAAGCCGTGCAAATTGCTGTCGGCACCGTGCTCGAAAGCTTGTCGCGCAAGCCGGGCATAGAACATGTGGTGTTCGCCTGCTTCGACGGCGCGATGCTTGCGCGCTACGAAGCCGAATTGGAACGGCGTCAGGCGCCGCCGTCGAAGCCGGTCTGACGCCACGCTTCGAACACGACCACGGCGACCGTATTCGACAGATTCAGGCTGCGGTTGCCTGGCCGCATCGGCAGACGTACGCGTTGTTCATTGGCGAATTGATCGAGCACGGTGTCAGGCAGGCCGCGCGTTTCGGCGCCGAACACGAACCAGTCGCCGGATTGAAACGCATGCTCGTGAAACCGGCCCGAGCCACGGGTGGTGAAGGCGAACATCCGAGCCGGATCGGGTGCTTCCTTGGCGACGAACGCTGCCCAATCGGCATGTACGTTCATCTGCGCATACTCGTGATAGTCGAGACCGGCGCGGCGCAACTTGGCGTCGTCGAGTGGAAAGCCGAGCGGCTCGATCAGATGCAGTCGCGCGCCGGTGTTGGCGCACAGGCGGATGACATTGCCGGTGTTCGGCGGGATTTCGGGTTCGACGAGAACGACATTGAACATGATGGCTTCAGGTAGAGACTAGTTTTTTGGTGTACGCAGCGCGACGAAGTTGGTGACGCGCCGCGCACCGGCCGCTTTGAGCGTGCGCGCCAGCGCTTCGAGTGTCGCGCCGGTCGTCATGACATCGTCGACGATGCCGACATGCAGACCTTGCACCGGTTTGACGACTTTGAATGCTCGGCCCACGTTCAACCGGCGCGCGTCCAGGTCGAGCCGCGATTGTGGTGCGGTGTGGATCACACGATGCAGCAAGGTGGCGTCGCTGCGCACATTCAGCGCGCGGGCCAAGGGCCTCGCAATCTGCCAGGCCTGGTTGTAGCCGCGCTCAGTAAGACGTTTGTTGGCCAGCGGCACGGGCGCGAGCACATCGGGTTTTTCAGCCGCGTCCACCCATGAGTCCCCCGCGAGGCGCGCAAGGCGTTGCGCAAACTCGCGCGCCAGCATTAGCCGGGCGCGGAATTTCAGCCCGAGCGCCAAGGCGTCGAGCGGCTGGCGGTAATCGGCAAGAGCGAAGGTTGCCTCGAACGGCGGCGGCTCGCCGATGCAATCCGCACAGCGATATCGCGCGTGGCTCGCCCAGCGCGCTCCGGACAAAGGGACCGCGCACACCGTGCAGCGCAACCTGGCTTCGTTCCAATACGCCTCGTCACAACCGGCACACAGCGTCTTATGCGACAAATTGCCGCATAGTGCGCACAGGTTCGGCAACGCAGCGTGCATCACATGCGGCCACGCCGAATATAAGCCGCGCGTGAAGCGTGCAAAAAGTGCGTTCGAGCCGCCGGGAGACGAGGAATTTTTTCGGAGTGGCATGATTGGACCGCCCGCAAAGGCCTTTCACGCTGAATGGACGGAAGCGAACGAGTATACTTCGTGCTCTACGCCAGTACGACACCCATGCCCCCAACTACGTCTCAATCTGGCCGTCCGGCCTATGATTCCCGGCGCCTCCGGCAGATTTTCGACCGCCGTGCGGCGACCTTCGACCAGGTCGCGTTCCTGCCGCGCGAAATCGCGCAGCGCATGCGCGAACGCCTCGACTACATCAAGGTTACGCCGTCGAGCGTGCTCGACGCCGGTTGCGGTGCGGGCGAAGACATCCCCGCATTGCGCGAACGCTTCCCCGAGGCGCCGGTGTTCGGCACCGACATGTCGCACGGAATGCTCAGTCGCGCGCTGCGTCACGATTCCGGCGACACAAGCTGGCGGCGCTTTCTGCCGGCCACGCTCGGCAAGGCGCTCGGCGCCCGCGGTCCGCGTTTTGCGCAGGCCGACTTCTCGGCGCTGCCGTTCGCGGCCGGCGCCTTCGAATTCATCTGGTCCAATCTCGCTCTCCACTGGCACTCGCGGCCCGATCTCGTGTTTCCCGAGTGGCAACGCGTGCTGAAAGTGAACGGCCTGCTGATGTTCAGCACGCTCGGCCCCGATTCGCTGAAGGAATTACGCGGCGCCTACGCCGAGGTCGAGGCCGCGCATGGCGTTGCTTCGCGCAAGCATGTGATCGACTTTGTCGACATGCATGACCTCGGGGACATGCTGGTCGAAAGCGGCTTCGAGATTCCGGTGATGGACCAGGAAACACTCACCATTACATATAAGTCGCCCGAGTCGCTGCTCGCGGATGTGCGTCGCTGGGGCGCCTATCCGTTCGAGCGCGAGGCTACCGCGAACGCCGTCGCGCGTAGGCTGCACAAGGCTTTGCTGGCAGCGCTCGAGGCCCGCCGGCGCGCCGACGGCACGATCGCGCTGACCTTCGAAGTGATCTACGGCCACGCCTGGAAAGCCGTGCCGCGCACCACGGCCGAAGGGCATGGGATCGTGCGGCTCGAGGATATCGGACGAGGCTCGTCGAGGAATCGGTGAGGAATCAACGAAGCGGTAAAGAGGACATCTGTTATGTCTGAAATTACCGCTTCAAAAGACGCGTGAAAGCTGCGTCAAAACGGCGCGGAGGCTTGTCGCACCGGGCTTGTGGGCCGATTGAGGCTTGCTTGTGGATGCCATGGATCGCGCCTATAATGCGTCAGTTTGTCGCCCGGAGTTCCCACATTTGGGGCGGCAGGCCCGAGGCATAGGGCTGCAACATGAAGTGGCGCGGCGGTAATCAAGTGGCTGGATTCTGCGGTCGCGAGCAATGGCCGCAGGCGGTGATGGGTGACGGTCGGCGGGAGGCAGCGATGGAAGCATCAGATCTGCTGGCGGATTCAGAACCGGTTCTCAAAGACTGGACGATGAAGCGCAACTGTTCGATATCGCCGCGGCAGTTCGTATGTTTCTACGTGTCGCTTGCGTTGTTCTCGTTGGCAATTGCTTTCATGCTGGTTCTGGTCGGCGCCTGGCTGGTGTTGCCGTTCACCGGTATTGAATTGCTGGCGGTGGGCATCGCGTTTGCCATATATGCGCGTCATGCTGTCGATTACGAGTGCGTCCGGCTGTTTCCGAACCGGCTCGTGATCGAGCAGGTCAGCGCCGAGCGGCTCACGCAGTTCGAATTCAATCCGCGCTGGGTGCGGATCGAACCGGGCGCAACGCCGCGTGACCAGATCAAACTGGTCTCGCGCGGACAGACGATCATGATCGGGCAACATCTCGCGCAGTATCGGCGCGCGCAGTTCGCAGGCGAATTGCGTATGTGGCTCACGCGTTGTTAGACGCGTTGAGACGCGCGGCGTTCACGGGGAGCGCGAGACAGCCTGCCAGCGGGGTCGAGGGTTTGAATGGAAATTTTGGGTAAGGAAGCTATGAAAACAATCAAGCGAGCCCTCATGGGCGTGCTGGCGATGAGCGGACTGCTTTTCGCCGGTGCGGCCCTGGCAGTGGGCGATGTTCCGGGCGGCCCTGCCGTCAACGAGATCAATCTCCAGCCGCCGGCGACGAAAATCGCTGAGGAGCTCTACAGCCTCCACACGTTCATGCTGATCCTGTGCACGGTGATCTTCATCGGCGTGTTCGCAGTGATGTTCTATTCGATGTTTGCGCACCGCAAATCGAAAGGCCATAAGGCTTCCCATTTCCACGAAAGCACGACCGTCGAAATCATCTGGACGATCGTGCCGTTCGTCATCGTCGTGCTGATGGCGCTCCCCGCCACCAAGACCGTCGTCGCGATGAAGGACACCACGAACGCCGACGTCACCATCAAGGTCACGGGCTACCAGTGGAAGTGGGGCTACGACTACGTGAAGGGTCCGGGTGAGGGCATCAGCTTCCTGTCCACGCTGGCCACGCCGCGTGCGCAAACCGATGGCCGCGAGCCGATTTCCACCACGTATCTGCAGGAAGTCGACAATCCGCTCGTCGTCCCGGTCGACAAGAAAATCCGCATCATCACCACCGCGAACGACGTGGTCCACTCCTGGTACGTGCCGGCTTTCGGCGTGAAGCAGGATGCGATTCCAGGCTTTGTGCGCGACACGTGGTTCAAGGCTGACAAGACCGGCACCTTCCGCGGCTTCTGTACCGAACTGTGCGGCAAGGAGCACGCATTCATGCCGGTGGTGGTCGAAGTGCTGTCGGCAGACGACTACGCGAAGTGGGTCGATACGCAGAAGCAGAAAATGGCCGCCGGCCAGGACGATCCGAACAAGACCTACACCATGGCTGAGCTGATGGAGCGCGGCGGCAAGGTGTACGCAGCGAATTGCGCGGTCTGCCACCAGCCGACCGGCAAGGGCGTTGGCGCATTCCCGGCGCTGGACGGCAGCAAGATCGCCAACGGCCCGATCGCCGAGCACGTGAGCCTGGTGCTGAAGGGCAAGAACGCGATGCCTTCGTGGGCGCCGACGCTGAACGACGTCGAAATCGCTTCGGTCATCACGTACGAACGTAATTCGTGGGGCAACCACACCGGCGACATTCTCCAGCCGAAGCAGATTCTGGAGGCCCGTAACGGCAAGCTGCCGGAAGGTGGCAATCATCTGGCCGACGCAGGCGCGGCTGCTAGCGGCGCAGCGGCTGCCTCGGGTGCTGACGCGGCTGCGGCCGGTTCGGACAGCGCGGCAGCATCGCAAGCAGCTCTCCCGGCAAACGTCTACTTCGACACCGGCAAGAGCACGCTGCCGACCGACGCGAAAGCGGCGGTCGACGCGGCCGCGGCCTACGCGAAAGCACACCCGGACGCCAAGTTCACACTGTCGGGCTTCACCGACGCCACCGGCTCTGCCGAAGTCAACGCGAAGCTCGCGAAGACCCGTGCCGAAGCCGTGCGCGACGCACTGAAAGCAGCCGGCATTGCCGAAGACCACATCATTTTGAAGAAGCCGGAAACGATCACGGGCGGCGGCGACGCGAAAGAAGCCCGGCGTGTCCAGATCAGCCCGGCTGCCTGACGTGTTCATGGTCAGCACCGCAGTATTCGCATTAGGAGATTGTCATGTCTAGCATCGGACACGATGTAGTCGCGGGCCACGAGCACGTACACGGCGACCACGCCCACGAAACGCCGCATGGCTGGCGTCGTTGGCTGTTCGCAACCAATCACAAGGACATCGGTACGTTGTACCTGATCTTCTCGTTCACCATGTTCCTCTCCGGGGGCGTGATGGCGCTGATGATCCGTGCCGAACTGTTCGAGCCGGGCCTGCAGATCATGCGCCCCGAGTTCTTCAACCAGTTGACCACCATGCACGGCCTGATCATGGTGTTCGGCGCGATCATGCCGGCCTTCGTCGGCTTCGCGAACTGGATGGTGCCGCTGCAGATCGGCGCATCGGACATGGCTTTCGCGCGGATGAACAACTTCAGCTTCTGGCTGCTGCCGGTGGCTGCGGTGTTGCTGGTCGGTTCGTTCTTCGCACCGGGCGGCGCGACCGCCGCGGGCTGGACGCTGTACGCACCGTTGTCGACGCAGATGGGCCCGGGCATGGACTTCGCGATTTTCGCGGTCCACTTGATGGGTGCTTCGTCGATCATGGGCGGGATCAACATCGTCGTGACGATCCTGAACATGCGCGCACCTGGCCTCACGCTGATGAAGATGCCGATGTTCGTCTGGACGTGGCTGATCACCGCATACCTGCTGATCGCCGTGATGCCGGTTCTGGCAGGCGCGATCACCATGGTGCTGTTCGATCGTCACTTCGGCACGTCGTTCTTCAACGCGGCAGGCGGCGGCGACCCGGTCATGTACCAGCACATCTTCTGGTTCTTCGGGCACCCCGAGGTGTACATCATGATCTTGCCGGCGTTTGGGATTGTGTCGCAGGTGATCCCGGCGTTCTCGCGCAAGCCGCTGTTCGGCTATAGCTCGATGGTGTACGCAACCTCGTCGATCGCGATTCTGTCGTTCATGGTCTGGGCGCACCACATGTTCGCAACCGGTATGCCGGTGACGGGCCAGCTTTTCTTCATGTACGCGACGATGTTGATCGCCGTGCCGACGGGTGTGAAGGTGTTCAACTGGGTCGCGACGATGTGGCGCGGTTCGCTGTCCTTCGAAACGCCTATGCTGTTCGCGGTCGGCTTCCTGCTGGTGTTCACGTTCGGCGGTCTGTCGGGCCTGATGCTCGCCATGGCGCCGCTCGACATCCAGTATCACGGTACCTATTTCGTGGTGGCCCACTTCCACTACGTGCTGGTTGCGGGTTCGCTCTTCGCGTTGTTCTCCGGGTGGTACTACTGGGCGCCGAAGTGGACCGGCTGGATGTACAACGAAACGCGCGGCAAGATCCACTTCTGGGCGTCGATGTTCTTCTTTAACCTCGCGTTCCTGCCGATGCACTTCGTCGGTCTCGCAGGTATGCCGCGTCGTTACGCTGACTACCCGGCACAGTTCACGGACTGGAACCAGGTCATCTCGATCGGTGCCTTCGGCTTCGGTCTGGCACAGGTCTACTTCCTGTTCGCGGTTGCGCTGCCGGCCTATCGTGGCGGCGGTGAACTCGAAAAGGCCGGCGACAAGCCGTGGGACGGCGCAACGGGCCTCGAATGGACCGTGCCGAGCCCGGCTCCGTTCCACACGTTCGAAAATCCGCCGACCGTCGAGTAATCGGCGTCAGCGAGGTTGCCGGTTTCGTCGGCGCGGTGTTAGTCGCCGACGGGACCGGGCAGCCACGCGAGCAGTGGTGGCACCCTGTAGGCACGAAAGTATTCAGAAAGTCGAGCATGACGCGCAATCCTCAAGAAAGACGTACGCCCGAGCAGGTTCGCGCGGGTAACCGGCGGATCGGTATCGTGATGTTTGTCATCGCCGCGGCTTTTTTTGCGAGCGTCATCATTCATCAGAAGTGGTTCACCTGACGCGGTACGCGGTAGTTAGAGTCTGTGTGCAGGATTGTTGAGGATTGAGATGTCGACGCAACCGCCGGCCCAGGCCGATCGCTCTTTTAACCGTTCGATGCTGATCAAGCTGTTCGTCGTCGCGTTGATGATGTTCGGTTTTGGTTTTGCGCTGGTGCCGATGTACCGCGCGATCTGCCAGATCACCGGCATCAACAACCTCGTGCAGCGTGATGCCACGGTGCGTGAGGCGAAGAATACGCAGGTCGACATGAGTCGCACGATTTCGATCGAATTCGATGCGAACGCGCGCGGCCCGCTGGGTTTCAAGCCGGAGCAACGTAGTCTCGACGTGCATCCGGGCGAAGTGACGACAGTGATGTACGAGGTCAGCAACGAACAGGCGCGCACGATTCAGGCGCAAGCCATTCCGAGCTACGCGCCGAAGCAGGCAACCGAGTACTTCAAGAAGATCGAGTGTTTTTGCTTTACGCAGCAGACTCTGACTGCGAACCAGACCAAGCGGTTGCCGGTGGTGTTCGTCGTCGACCCGAAGTTGCCGAAGGATGTGAAAACGATCACGTTGTCGTACACGTTCTTTGAGTTGAATACGCCGGCAGCGGCGACGGCCGGGAGCGTAGCACCCACGGCCAACACGGCGGCAACCACCGCCAATCCCACCTGACGGCACTGGCCGCAGGCGAAGGAAGAAGACGTAAATGAGCGATAACCGCGGCAGCCCACGCAAGAGCAGTTTCGGCCAGTCGATGAAAGCCGTGTTCTGGTCGTTTTTCGGGGTGCGCAAGCGTCGTGATCTGGAAGCGGACGCAACGCAGTTGAACCCGCTGCATGTGCTTGCAGCAGCGCTGATCAGCGTAGCCATCCTGATCGGGGTGCTGATCCTGATCGTGCACGCCGTAGTGGGTTGAGCCGGCAGGCACACAAGTCGTACCGGGCGAAGCAGAGCCCACGAATTAGAGAGAAGCGGTGCGGTATCGACGCGCCGCCGAAGATACAGCCGGAGATTCCGGAACAACTGGACTGAAGTGGAGAATCAAGAATGAGCGGTCAAAACGAGAGCCCGTACTATTTCGTACCGCATCCGTCGCGGCATCCGATCAGCGCCGCCGCTGGGTTGCTGGTCATGCTCGGATCGCTTGCGGCCTGGATCAACGACCATGAACTGGCGCCGATCGGCGTCGTCGTCGGGTTGCTGTGGCTGCTCTATACCTTGTGGCACTGGTTCGGCGACGCGATCGCCGAGTCGGAAGGCGGCATGTACGGCAAGAATGTCGACAAGTCGTACCGCTGGAGCATGAGCTGGTTCATCTTCTCCGAAGTGATGTTCTTCGGCGCTTTCTTCGGCGCGCTGTTCTATGCACGTGAAATCGCGCTGCATCAGCTCGGCAGCCTCGACTACAAGCTGATCTGGCCGGATTTCTCGGCGGTGTGGCCGAACAACGGTCCGGCAGCGCTGGTCTCGACCTTCAAGTCGATGCAGCCGTGGCCGGTGCCGACCATCAACACGGCGCTGCTGCTGTCGTCCGGCGCTACGTTGACGGTCTCGCACCACGCACTGCGTGAAGATCATCGAAAGAAGGCGATCATCTGGCTGGCGGCTACGCTGGTGCTCGGCGTCTGCTTCCTGTTCCTGCAAGGCTTCGAGTATTTCCACGCGTACAACGAACTGAACCTGACGCTGTCCTCGGGTGTGTATGGCTCGACGTTCTTCCTGCTGACGGGCTTCCACGGTTTCCACGTGTTCCTCGGCGGTACGATGCTGGCCGTGGTGCTGGTGCGGATGATTCGCGGCCACTTCACCGCGGAGCATCACTTCGCATTCGAAGGCGCCGCCTGGTACTGGCACTTTGTGGACGTCGTGTGGCTTGGGCTGTACGTCGTCGTGTACTGGCTGTAACGCAGTCTGGCCTGCATACGTACTGAAAACCGGCCGGTTTCCGGAGCGTGTGCAGGCCGTTTGCGCATCGCCTTTCACGGGCGCGGCGCACGAGCAGTACGCAAGTCATAGAGCGCCGCCCTCGACCCTGTCAGGGCGGCGTTTTGTTTGGTGGGTTGGGTGACGTGAAGCTTTTTCCGCCGAGCTCAACGGCCGTAAGGAATACCGGTCGACTGAATCCAGCCCATCCAGTGAGCGAACAGGATGAACAGGAACAGCGAGATCGACAGACCCACCCGCGTGGCGAGCGACCAGACCATCCGCTTGGTTTTGCCCTTGTCATGCATCATGAAGTAAAGCGCGGACACCATGCTGGCGATGATCAGGACGAAGGCGATGGGAACGAGAATGTGCATGGAACCAACTGAAACCGGGAAGCGCAGAGGCAAGACGTTTATTATCGCACCGCGCGCCAGCGTCTGCCGTACGTTCCAGACGCCGTCGCGGGCTGTGGTGCCGGAGTGTGTTCGATGAAGTTCCGCCTCATTCCCGCGCTGCTGATTCTCCTAGTGATTGCAGTGACGGTGCGGCTCGGCTTCTGGCAGCGCGACCGCGCGCATCAGAAGGAAGCACTCGCAGCGCACATCACGCAGTTCGAAGACGCGCCCGCGCAGCCTGTGAGCGCTACGCCGGTTGCACTCAAAGACATCGAATTCCATCGCGTGAAGGCGCGCGGCAGTTTCGTCGCGGACAAAGTCGTCTATCTGGATAATCGCCCGTATAACGATCAGCCGGGCTTTTACGTCGTGATGCCTTTTAAACTGGCCGACGGCGGTTACGTGCTGGTCAATCGCGGTTGGCTGCCGCGCAACATGAACAATCGCGAGACCATCGCGCCGTACAGCACGCCGCAAAGCGAGATCGAAATCGAAGGCATTGCGCGTGCCGATGCCTCGCGTGCATTCGAGTTAGGGCAGGGCGGATCGGCTGCGCATCAGAAGATTCGCCAGAATCTGGATACGGCGGCCTACGCTGAGGAAACCGGGTTGCCGTTGCAATCGTTCGTAATCCAGCAATTGAGCGACGACGGCGACAAACTGGTGCGCGACTGGCCGGCGCCAACAACCGGCGTCGAAACCAACTTCGGCTACATGTTCCAGTGGTGGGGCATGGCGGCCGCGGCGCTGATCTTCGGCTTGTACGCCGCGCGCCGCGCCGCGAAGAAAGAGCACGCCCCGAGCGTGTAACGCATCGCCTGCGGTTTCGTGCCCTGAGCACGGGCTTGAAGCCGCGCAATCATTGAAAGAGGTCCTGTAGTGTCGACGCAATCTCCCCGTTCGCCGCAAGCCGGCAAATCCGCCGCTCCGAAAGTGATGCCTGGTCAACCCAATGGCGAGGGATCGTGGAAGCGTGGCCGCTGGATGCTGCTGTTGCTGGCGGTCATCTGCGCCGCGCCGATCGTCGTATCGTATTTCGTTTATTACGTGGTCAAGCCGGCCGGCGGCAGCACGAGCTACGGCACGCTGGTCGAACCGCAGCGGCCGATTCCCGATTCGCTCGTCGTGACGGGTGAAGACGGCAAGCCGCTCAAGCTCGCGACGCTGCGCGGCCGCTGGCTGCTGATCTCCGTCGACAACAGCGCATGCGACAAAGCCTGCGTCACCAAGCTGTACTTCATGCGACAAATCCGCGCAGCTCAGGGCCCGGAACGCGAGCGCGTCGTCGAAGTGTGGCTGCGCACCGATGTAGGCAACGTGTCCGACGTGATACAAAAGGCCTACCCCGACACCCATATGCTGATCGCCAATCCGGCGCAGGTGTCCGCATGGCTGCCGACCGACACCGGCACCCAACTCACCGACCACATCTATATGGTCGATCCGAACGGCAATCTGATGATGCGTTTCCCGAAAGATCCGAACCCCAGCAAGATCAAGGGCGACGTGACCAAGCTGCTCAAGTGGTCGAGCATCGGCTGACGCCGCAACAAGGGTAAGAAAGATGTCTGCATTGCAACTTCTGCAACTGGCCCTGATCGGCTTGTGTATCGCGTTGTTGCCGCTGTCCTATGTATGGGTCAAGGCCGACGACAACAAATTCCGCAAGCTGGTGTGGCTCACCACTTTCCTGACGCTGGACCTGGTGATGTTCGGCGGCTTTACGCGTCTCACCGATTCTGGTCTCGGCTGCCCGGACTGGCCAGGTTGCTATGGCACGTCGTCGCCGTTCATCGCGCACGCCGCGATTGCCGCCGCGCATCAATTGATGCCGACCGGACCGGTCAGTATGACGAAGGCCTGGATCGAGATGATTCACCGTTACTTCGCGATGGCGATCGGCGTGCTAATCATCGCGCAGACGTTGATTGCGTGGACGGCTCGTATCAAGCGCCGTCCACTGCATGTGTCGCCGTGGTGGCCGACTTCGCTGCTGCTGCTGATTCTTGTGCAGGGCGCATTCGGCGCGTGGACCGTGACCATGAAGTTGCAGCCGATCATCGTGACGACCCATTTGCTGCTTGGCCTCGCGTTGCTCGGCACGCTCGGCTGGCTGGCCGCACGCCAAACGCCGCTGCCGGCCTATGAGCCCGAAGCCGCGCGCTGGCGGACGGCTGCGATCGCTTGTCTCGTGCTGCTGGTGGTGCAGATCGCGTTGGGCGGCTGGGTCAGCACGAACTACGCGGTGCTCGTCTGCACGGACTTCCCGACCTGCAACGGTCAATGGGTCCCGCCGATGGACTTCGCGCACGGTTTTCACTTGTGGCGCGCGCTCGGCATGACCGGTGACGGCGACATGATTACGCAAGATGCGCTGGTCGCGATTCACTGGACTCACCGCACGTTCGCGATCGTCGTGGTCGCCTATCTGGTGTGGTTTGCGCTGAAACTGCGCCGTTTCGAGTCGCTGCGGCGGCCGGCAAACGGCGTGTTGCTGGTGGTGCTGATCCAGTTCATCACCGGCCTGTCGAACATCGTCCTGCAATGGCCGTTGCCCATTGCGGTCGCGCATAACGGGGGGGGCGCGATCCTGCTGCTTTTGCTCGTTATGTTAAACTTTCGGATCGCTTATAGCCGTCCCGGCCGCGCCGTGTTGCCTGCGCGCGATGCCGCGCCAGCGTGACCCCACATGGACAGCACAACTCTCTCCCAAACGCCCGGTAGCCGGGTCTCCCAGTACATCGCCCTGACGAAGCCGCGTGTCACGCAGCTCGCTGTGTTTTGCGCAGTCATCGGCATGTTTCTGTCGACGCCCGGCATGGTGCCGTGGACCGTCCTGATCGGCGGCACGGTCGGCATCTGGCTGCTGGCCGGTGCGGCGTTCGCCATCAATTGCCTGATGGAACAGAAGATCGACGCGAAGATGCGTCGCACGTCGTGGCGGCCGTCCGCGCGTGGCGAAATCACGACCCCGCAGATCCTGTTGTTTTCGGCCGTGCTCGGCGGACTCGGCATGTGGACGCTTTACACGTTCGCCAATCCGCTGACCATGTGGCTCACGCTCGCCACCTTCGTCGGCTATGCGGTGATCTATACGCTGCTGCTCAAACCGGCCACGCCGCAGAACATCGTGATCGGCGGCGCGTCGGGCGCGATGCCGCCGGCGCTCGGTTGGGCCGCCGTCACCGGTCACGTGCCGGGCGACGCATGGATTCTCGTGCTGATCATTTTCGTGTGGACGCCGCCGCATTTCTGGGCGCTCGCACTGTATCGCCGCAAAGACTACGAAAACGCCGGTCTGCCGATGCTGCCGAACACGCACGGCGAAAAGTACACACGCCTGCATATTCTGCTGTACACGGTGATCCTGTTCGCGGTCACGATGATGCCGTTCATCTCCGGCATGAGCGGCGTTGTGTACCTCGCGGCGGCTGTGTTGCTCGGCGCCGTGTTCCTCGCGTATGCGTGGAAGATCTATCGGGACTATTCCGACGATCTGGCGCGCAAAACCTTCCGTTACTCGATCGTTTATCTGTCGCTGCTCTTCGCCGCGCTGTTGATCGACCACTATGCGCGCGTCGTGATCGGCGCGTAACACCCATGCTTACACAACGCTTTGTGCGCACGGCGCGTGCCGCCGCGCGTGTCACTGTGATGGCTTGCGCACTTGGTGGTGCGTTGCTGGTGGCCGGCTGCGGTAAGCAGCCGCCGGCGTTCCAGAACCTCGACATCACCGGCAACACGCAATTCGGAAGCGATTTCTCGCTGCCCGACACGACCGGCCAGGTCCGCACAATGGCGGATTACAAGGGCAAGGTGGTGGTGCTGTTCTTCGGCTATACGCATTGCCCGGACGTCTGCCCGACCACGATGGCCGAGCTTTCGCAAGCGCTGCAGCAACTCGGCCCGGAAGGCGCGAAGCGCGTGCAGGTGCTGTTCGTCACCGTCGATCCCGACCGCGACACGCCGGCCCTGCTCGCGCAATACGTGCCCGCGTTTAATCCGACGTTCGTCGGCTTGCGTCCGGCTGACCAGGCGCAGCTCACCAAGATCACGAAAGACTTTCGCGTGTACTACGCGAAAGTGCCGGGCAAGACAGCCGATAGCTACACGATGGACCACACCGCGGCGAGCTATGTGTTCGACCCGGACGGCAAGCTGCGTCTATTCGCGCGTGACGGCCAGGGCGCTACGCCGTGGGTGCACGATATCAAGCTGCTGCTCGATTGATGCATTGATGCAGATGGGCGCGCGCGTCTGCCGCGCGCCCGTATTCAATTTCCTTCGCAGTTGTCCTCAAGCCGGCATCGGCAAATTCATTCCCGGCGCGAGGCGCGTCGCCTTGAACTCCGTCACCTCGTAACGTGCGAGCTTCTGCTCGGCGAACGGGTCGCTGGCAAGAATCTCATCCAGCTTATCGCGCTCGATGCGTACCGCCAGAATGATGCCGCCGTCGCGCGGCACCTTCGGTCCGGCGGCGACGAATACTCCTGCTTCGAACTGTTGTGTCAGAAACGCGCGATGTGCTTCGAGCGCGTCGTCGACGCGGTCAAGCGATGCGGTGTAGATGAGGTTGATGACGTACATGAGCGTTCTCGTAAGCGATTGAATGGGCCGCACGGATTTGCGGGCAACGACCTTCGATTATCTGTCAGCAGCCGACCCGCTGGCGGCTTCGTTGCAAGATCAGACGGGACGTCTACAAGATACGGCGAGTGTGTCGCGCATCAACCGCGCCGTTGCAGGGGCATAACCATATGCGATCGTGATATTTCCCATCTCGCCGGGCGTATGAGACCATTTGCGGTCCAGTTGGCGGCGCGTCCACAAGATGCCTGCCGCCGGCTTCCACCCGAATCTGACATCGATCAGAACAAGCGAGAATTACATGCAGCGCAGAAACATCCTCAAAGCCCTCTCGACAGTAATCGCCAGCGCGGCGATCGTCACCAGTTTCGGCGCACACGCCGACGACAAGGTCATCAAGGTCGGCACCATCGGCGGCCCGGATGCGCAAATTTGGGAAGTCGTCACGAAAGTGGCGAAGCGCGAAGGCCTGAATGTGAAGGTCGTCGAATTCAACGACTACGTGCAGCCGAACGCCGCGCTCGACGCCGGCGATCTGGATGCCAACAGTTTCCAGCACCAGCCGTACCTCGACAGCCAGGTCAAGCAACGTGGCTACAAGATCGTCAATGCGGGCCTGACGTACATTTCGCCGCTCGGCATCTATTCGAAGAAGCTGAAGTCGCTGAAGGATCTGGCGCAAGGCGCGAAGATCGCGGTACCGAATGATCCGTCGAACGAGAACCGCGCGCTGCTGCTGTTGCAGGCGCAAGGCGTCATCAAGCTGAAGGCCGGCGCGGGCACGAACGGCAATAACGCCACGGCGCTTGACGTCGCCGAGAATCCGAAGAAGATCAAGCTGCTCGAACTCGACGCAGCACAACTGCCGCGCTCGCTGTCGGACGTCGACGCTGCCGCGATCAACACGAACTTCGCGCTGGCCGCCGGTCTGCAGCCGACCAAAGACGCGATCGCGCTCGAAGATATCCACAGCCCGTACGCGAACCTGATCGCCGTGCGCACGCAGGACAAGGACAAGCCGTGGGTCAAGAAGCTGGTCGCGGCCTACCAGTCGGAAGACGTGCGCCAGTTCATCAAGACGCAGTTCAAGGGGGCGGTGGTGCCGTCGTTCTAAGCGGCACCCTTTAACCTGCTTCGCAAAACGAAAACGCCACAGTGACAAACCGTGGCGTTTTTTTTTGCGTCGCGCATTCTTTGGCGACCCTACAACTCCAACTCCCACCGCTCGATCATCAGATCCTTGCCGAAGCGCCGTTCCGCCGTCGTACAGACGAGCTGGAAGCCGGCGCGCTCGCATAGCCGGCGCGGCTCCTTGAGCGTGCTGGCTGTGGTCAGCGTGAGTTTGGTGTACCCCGCGCGCCGCGCGAATCGCACGCATTCGCTCATCAATTGTGTGCCGATGCCAAGGCGCTGCACATCCGGCTCGACCCATAAGAGCCGCACGCCTGCCACGGTCGTCGAGATCCCGACGATGCACACCGAGCCGACTACGATGCCTTCCTGATCGGCGACCCAGCACATCTCGCGCACCGGATCGTTGCGCTGCGAATAATCGGCGACGACGCGCGCGAGCAAGCCTTCGAACGATTGATCCCAGCCGTACTGCGCGGCGAACCACTGCGCCTGCCGATGCACGAGCCAGCCGCACTCGCCGGCGCGTGGCTGCCGAAGGATCACGAGTTCGGGCTGCGGCTTGCTGTCGAGCAAGCGCTCGATCACTTTCATCGCGGCGATCAGGTGTTCCTGGGAAAGCGCGGTGAGGCCGTTCAGCAACGCCGATACTTCTTCGATCGCCGCCGTATCGAGCGGTGCGTAGGCCGCGTAGCCGTTGTCGGTGAGGGCGATCAGCGATTGGCGCGCGTCCGAGTCGGACGGGCGCCGCGTAATCAGGTTGCGTCGTTCAAAACTCGTCAGAAGGCGGCTGAGGTAGCCGCTGTCGAGGCCGAGGTTGCGCCCGAGCACCGAGGCTGTCTGCGCGCGTCCGCGGGACAGTTCGTGCAGAACGCGCACTTCCGTCAGCGAGAAGGCGCTCTTTGCCAGATGCTCATGCAGAGCGCCGATGAGCTGGGTATAGAAGCGGTTGAAATGGCGGACGGCCTGAGCACGCCGCAGCGCCTCGGAATCTGTCAAATGCTGCTCCCCGGGGGAATTTTTATGGCTTGCTACACGCCACTATATTGGAACGGAACCCATTAAAAAAGCCGCGCGGCCAAGGGGCGTACCAAAGTGGTATCAGAAAGGTATGGATTTTGGGGCGTCTCTCTGGGCAGGAGGAGAACCAATATGGACCACCCGGATGCCGTCCGGCATCTCGAATACGGGTAAATCCCGATCCCTGTAAACCGCTCTCCGAAGCCCTCAAATCACCCTCTGACGCCTATCCAGCAAGGCTTTCCGTCAACCCATACCAGAATGGAACCAGTTGATTGACTGGTATTATGTTGGTTATATAATGGGCTCTCATTTTCGTAGGCCGCACTCTTCAAGACGACCGCCGGAGCCCCATGGAAACTCGCTGGTCCGCACTGATGCCTGACGCTCGCAACGTCACGCCGCTCTATCTCCAGCTCGCGCGCAATCTGGCGACGGCGATCCACTGCGGCGTGTGGTCGGCGGGTGAGGCGCTGCCTTCGGAACGCACGCTCTCGGATGCGATCGGCGTGTCGCGCATCACCGCGCGCAAGGCGATCGAGCTGCTGGTCGAGCAAGGCTTGATCCGCCGGGCGCGAGGCGCGGGCAGCTTCATCACGCCACGCGTCGAAGATCCGCTGTCGCGGCTTACCGGCTTCACGAAGAAGATGCAGCAACGTGGTTTCCGGCCGGATTCGGTGTGGCTCGAGCGCGATATCCGCGCCGCCAACCGTGATGAGCTGGTGCACCTCGGCCTGTCGCCCGGTGCGGCGGTGACGAGCCTGCGGCGCCTGCGGCGCGCGGACGGCATCGTGATGGCGGTCGAACATTCGGCGCTGCCCGCGGCGATCGTGCCCGATCCGCTGGCTATCGGTGTGTCGCTTTACAGCTATCTCGAACAACGTGGCGCTGCCGTCGTGCGCGCCTTGCAGCACTTTCGCGCGGTCAATGCTTCGAGCGAAATCGCCTCGTTGATGGATATCGAACCGCGCTCGGCGCTGCTGGTCATTACCCGTATCGGGTATAGCGCGGACCAGCGTGCGATCGAACTGACCGACACCTATTGCCGCGACGATTACTACGACTTTGTCGCTGAATTGCGCACCTGATTGGCGCACCCGAGTGGGCCGCCGTCACGTGCGGCACAGCCGAACGCAATTCAGTCACACCCCGCATTACGCCTCACCAGAGAGACTCATGCTGACCGGAAACATACTCACCACCGATGGGTGGATTCACGGCACGCTCGAATACGAAAACGGCCGCATCACGACGCTGACAGGCGAACGCGCCGATCCGTCGAAGAACGACGCGCCGTACATCCTGCCCGGCTTCATCGATCTTCACGTGCACGGCGGTGGCGGCTCCGACGTGATGGAAGGCGGCGACGCGATCGAAACCATCACCCGCACGCATGCGCGTTACGGTACGACCAGCCTGCTCGCCACCACGATGACCGCGCCGCGCGACGAGCTGATGAGTGTCGTCGCGGAGCTTGGCAATAACGCGCGCATTCGCACGCCAGGCGGTGCGCGCGTGCTCGGCGTCCATCTGGAGGGTCCGTACATCAACCCCGGTAAGCTCGGCGCGCAACCAGACGCCGCTGTGTCCGCGGTGATGGATGAAGTGCTGAAGTATCTGTCGATCGCGCCGATTCGCGTGGTCACGCTGGCGCCGGAAATCGCCGGCCACATGGAGATCATCTCCGAGATGGCGGCGCGCGGCGTGCGCGTGCAGCTTGGCCATTCACTCGGCACCTACGACGACGCTGTCGCCGCACTCAAGCACGGCGCGTGTGGCTTCACGCATCTGTTCAACGCGATGTCGCCGATGCATCACCGCAATCCCGGTCTCGTCGGCGCCGCGCTCGCGCACGCTGAATTCGCCGAAATCATTCCCGACTTGCTGCACGTCCATCCGGGCGCGATCCGCGCCGCGTTGCGCGCGATCCCGCGTCTCTATGTGGTGACGGACAGCACCTCGGCGACCGGCATGCCCGATGGCGAATACCGCCTCGGCAGCCAGCATGTGACGAAGTGCCTCGGCGGCGTGCGTCTCGCCGACGGCACGCTCGCCGGCAGCACGCTGACGATGGATCAGGCGCTGCGCAATCTCGTATCGATCGGCTTGCCGATCGCCGATGTTTCAAACCGTTTGTCGCGCTACGCCGCCGACTACCTCGGCATCGAAGACCGCGGCCGCATCGCGCGCGGTGCGTGGGCCGATGTGGTCGTGTTCGATCGTGAACTGGCGTTGACCGCGACTTACGTCGAAGGAGAATCAATTGTCGAATATGCTTAAAGAGGCGCTGGCGTCCGCTGAAACGGTTGCCGCGCAGCTCAGGGATACCTCGCGCGTGGAAGCATTGGCGGCGAAGCTCGCCCAGCAACCGCGCCATGTTGCGCTGACGGTCGCGCGCGGCAGCTCGGACCACGCAGCAAGTTACTTCGCAAGCCTGACGATGAGCCGCCTCGGTGTGCCGGTCGCCTCGCTGCCGATGTCGGTCGCGACGCTCCAGCAAGCGCCGCTGCAAGTGCGCAATCAGCTCGCGCTGGCGTTCTCGCAATCGGGCAAGAGCCCGGATCTGGTCGGCACGATGGAAGCGTTGCGCAAGGCCGGCGCGTTGACGGTGGCCGCTGTGAATGCGCCAAGCTCGCCGCTGGCTGACGCTTGCGAATTTCACCTGCCGCTCGTGGCCGGTCCGGAACTGAGCGTCGCGGCGACCAAGAGCTACATCGCCATGCTGTCGATTTCCGCGCAACTGGTCGCGCATTGGCAGAAAGACGAAGCACTGCTCGGCGCGTTGAAGACGCTGCCCGACGCACTGCAAGCCGCGGGCAAGCTCGACTGGTCGAAGGCAGTGGACGAACTGCGTGGCGTCGAACGCATGATCGTGATCGGCCGCGGTCTGGGCCTCGCGATCGCGCAGGAAGCCGCGCTGAAATTGAAGGAAACCTCCGGCATTCAGGCCGAAGCATTTTCGAGCGCGGAAGTGCGGCATGGTCCGATGGAACTGATCGACCGCGACTATCCGCTGCTGGTCTTCGCACCGCGCGGTCCCGAACAGGCTGGCTTGCTGCAACTCGCGCGCGACATGCAGGCGCGCGGCGCCCGCGTGTTGCTCGCCGCGCCGGCCGACGTGCCGGAAGCGACCCTGCCGCTCGCCACCACCGCTCATGCGGCGCTCGATCCGATCGCCGCAATCCTGTCCTTTTACGTGATGGCTGCCGGCCTTGCCGCCGCTCGCGGGCGCAATCCTGACGCGCCACGCCATCTCAACAAAGTCACCGAAACTCACTGACGAGAAATCAGATGCGACGTGTCGAGGAGTCCCGCTTGATGAGCCATTCTGAAGGCCATATTGTTTTGCTCGCGCCGATGACCGGTCCGGTCGTGCCGCTGGCGAACGTGCCCGACCCTGTGTTTTCGGGCGGCATGTTCGGCGATGGTATCGGCATCGATCCGCTCGAGGGGCGACTCGTCGCGCCGTGCGACGGCACCATTACCCATCTCGCACGCACTGGTCACGCGGTCACGCTCGCGACGGCCGATGGCGTGGAGATTCTGTTGCACATCGGCATCGATACGGTCGAACTGAATGGCAAGGGCTTTGCGCCGATGGTCGCGCAAGGCGCACATGTGCGTACCGGCGACATCCTGATCGAGTTCGACCAGGACCAGGTCGCGCTGAATGCGCCGAGTCTCGTCTCGGTGATCGCGATTGCCAATTCGGATGCGTTCGAGATTGTCGAGCGTGCGCAGGACGGCATGCTGAAGGCAGGCGAAACGCCGTTGCTGGTGCTGCGTGCTCGCAGCGGCGAAGCGGCGGACGCATCGCGCCAGGCGAGCGCCACCAACGTGACCGAAGAAGCCCGTCAGCAAGTCACGCTAGTCCACGCGGGCGGTCTGCATGCACGTCCGGCAGCGCGCGCTCGCGAAGCGGCGCGCGGTTTCGATGCGCGTGTCGAAGTGCGTTATGAAGGGCGCAAGGCGGCGATCGAGAGCGTGGTCGGTTTGCTCGGTCTCGGCGCGGGCGAAGGTGCGACTGTTGAGTTGCTCGGCGTTGGGCCACAAGCCCAAGCCGCGATCGAAGCAATCGCCCACGAGTTGACGCGTGAAGCGCACGGCGAAGTCGAAGAGAAGCCGGCGCGACAAAGTTCGCCGGCGCCGCAAGCAGTTGCCCACGCCGCGGGCGAAACGCTCGAGCCGAATACGCTCGCGGGTGTGTGCGCGTCGCCGGGCGTCGCGGTCGGCAAGCTGGTGCGCTGGGACGATGCGGACATCGATCCGCCGGAAAAGGCGAACGGCACGTCGGCGGCTGAAAGCCGGTTGCTCGACAAGGCGATTGCCACCGTCGACGCCGACCTCGGTACGACAGTGCGCGATGCGTCGCAACGCGGTGCGGTGGGCGAGGCGGGCATTTTCGCGGTGCATCGCGTATTGCTCGAAGATCCCACGCTGGTCGACGCCGCACGCGATCTGATCAGCCTCGGCAAGAGTGCGGGCTTTGCGTGGCGCGAAGCGATCCGCGCACAGATCGCCATCCTGACGAATATCGAAGACGCATTGCTCGCGGAACGTGCCGCCGATCTGCGTGACATCGAAAAGCGCGTGTTGCGCGCGCTCGGTTATACGAATGCGGCGGCGCGCACGCTGCCGGAAGAAGCTGTGCTGGCGGCTGAAGAGTTCACGCCGTCGGATCTGTCGTCGCTGGATCGTACGCGCGTCACCGCGCTGGTGATGTCGCGTGGCGGTGCCACTTCGCATGCGGCGATTCTTGCGCGCCAGGCCGGCATTCCGGCGCTGGTGGCAGTCGGCGATGCATTGCACGCGATCCCCGAAGGCACGCAAGTGGTGGTGAACGCCACAACCGGCCGTCTCGAATTCGCGCCGACCGAGCTTGACGTCGAACGTGCACGTCTTGAGCGCAGCCGCCTCGCCGGCGTGCGCGAAGCGAACCGCCGTACGTCGCAACAGGCGGCCGTGACTTCCGATGGCCGCGCGATCGAAGTCGCCGCGAACATCGCCACGCTCGACGACGCGAAAACCGCCGTCGACAACGGCGCCGATTCCGTCGGCCTGCTGCGCACCGAACTGCTGTTCATTCACCGCGCCTCGGCACCGACCATCGACGAACACCGCCAGAGCTATCAGGCCATCGTCGAAGCGTTGAGCGGCCGCACCGCGATCATCCGCACGCTGGACGTCGGCGCGGACAAGGAAGTCGATTACCTGACGCTGCCGCCCGAACCGAATCCGGCACTCGGCCTGCGCGGCATCCGCCTCGCACAAGTGCGCCCGGATCTGCTCGACGATCAGTTGCGCGGCCTGCTCGCGGTGCAACCGCTCGGCGCCGTACGCATCCTGCTGCCGATGGTGACCGACGTGGGTGAATTGATCCGCATCCGCAAACGCATCGACGAATTCGCCCGCGAATCGGGTCGTACTGAACCGATCGAAGTCGGCGTGATGATCGAAGTGCCATCGGCCGCGTTGCTCGCCGATCAACTGTCGCAACACGCGGATTTCCTGTCGATCGGCACCAACGATCTGACGCAATACACGCTCGCCATGGACCGTTGCCAGGCCGATCTCGCGGCGCAAGCGGACGGCTTGCATCCGGCGGTGCTGCGTCTGATCGCAGCGACCGTGCAGGGCGCGAACAAACATGGCAAATGGGTCGGCGTATGCGGCGCACTGGCGGGCGATCCGCTGGCCATGCCGCTGCTCGTCGGCCTCGGCGTGACCGAGCTTTCGGTGGATCCGGTGTCGGTGCCGGGCATCAAGGCGCGTGTGCGCAACCTCGATTATCAGTTGTGCCGTCAACGCGCCCAGGATGCACTGGCGCTCGAATCGGCGCAGGCGGTAAGAGCAGTAAGCCGCGAAACCTGGCCTTTGGACTGAACCCCACACAGTCCGCAACCAGCTTCGCATAGTCAGGACGTATCGCTACAAAACTCAACGACGACTGTCGACAACGAGACAAGGATTGGAGGTGTCAATGGATGGGAATCCGTTTCTGAAGATTCAGCGCCTGGGACGCGCGCTGATGCTGCCGATTGCAGTGCTGCCGGTTGCCGGCTTGCTGCTGCGATTGGGCCAACCCGATGTGTTCAACATCAAGATGATCGCCGACGCCGGTGGCGCGATCTTCGACAACCTGCCGTTGCTGTTCGCAATCGGCGTGGCGGTCGGCTTCGCGAAAGACAACAACGGCGTGGCAGGTCTCGCGGGCGCGATCGGTTATCTGATCGAAATCGCGGTGATGAAGGACATCAACGACAAGCTCAATATGGGCGTGTTGTCCGGGATCGTGGCGGGTATCGTCGCGGGCTTGCTGTACAACAGGTACAAAGACATCAAGCTGCCCGACTACCTCGCATTCTTCGGAGGGAAACGCTTCGTGCCGATTGTCACCGGTGTGGTCTGTCTGGCGATAGGCATTGTGTTCGGTTACGTATGGCAGCCGGTGCAAGGCGCCATCGATACGGCCGGCCATTGGCTGACCACTGCGGGTGCGCTCGGCGCGTTCGTGTTCGGCGTGCTGAACCGTTTGTTGCTCGTCACGGGGCTGCATCACATCCTCAATTCGCTGACGTGGTTCGTGTTCGGCAATTTCACGCCGCCGGGTGGCGCGGCGGTGACGGGCGACCTGCATCGCTTCTTCGCGGGCGACCCGACTGCAGGCACGTTCATGACGGGCTTCTTCCCGGTCATGATGTTCGGCTTGCCGGCTGCCTGTCTCGCGATGTATCACGAGGCACCGAAAGAGCGCCGCGCAATGGTGTTCGGCCTGCTGGCGTCGATGGCGCTCACCTCGTTCCTGACGGGTGTGACCGAGCCGATCGAATTCAGCTTCATGTTCCTCGCGCCGGTGCTGTATGCGATCCACGCGGTGCTGACGGGCTTGTCGCTGGCGATCTGCTCGGCGCTTGGGATTCATCTCGGTTTCACCTTCTCGGCTGGCTTTATCGACTACGTGCTGAACTACGGCCTGTCGACCAAGGGCTGGTGGGCGATTCCGATCGGCCTCGTGTACATGGTCGTGTACTACGGCCTGTTCCGCTTCTTCATCCGCAAGTTCAACATGGCAACGCCGGGTCGTGAACCTGCTGCAGAAGAAGAACAGATCGAGTCGTTTGCGGCTGGCGGTTTTGTGTCGCCGGTGGCGGGTGCCGCCGTGCCGCGCGCACAGCGTTATATCGCCGCGCTGGGTGGCGCGTCGAACCTGTCGGTGGTGGATGCCTGCACGACGCGTCTGCGTCTGTCGGTGGTCGATGCCAGCAAGGTCTCGGAAAGCGAACTGAAGACGATTGGTGCGCGTGGTGTGCTCAAGCGCGGCTCGACCAATGTGCAGGTGATTATTGGACCGGAAGCGGACATCATCGCTGATGAAATTCGCACGGTGATCGCACAAGGTGGTGGCGATGCGGTGAAGCCGGTGGCTGCCGTTGCGCCTGCTGTCGCTGCGGCTCCTGTGGCGACTGCAAGCGGTGCTCAGGGCGGTCCGCTCGACCCGGATCCGTTGCGTTGGCTCGCCGTGTTCGGCGGCGCGGGCAACGTCGTGTCGCTGGATGCCGTGGCGGCAACGCGTCTGCGGATCGTGGTTCGCGATCCGTCTGCGGTTGATCGTCAGCGTCTTGCTACGCTCGATACGGCGTGGGTTTCGGCCGACACGTTCCATATCGTAGTCGGCGACGCAGCCCAGCGCTATGCCGCACAACTGGCGACACACCTGTCGCCCGATACGGGTGCCGGTACGGCGCCGCAGCCTGCGTAATGCAACGTTGAGGAGCGGCCTGCGCCGCTCCATTACTGCGCTTCTGTTCCGATGACGCAGCAATAAAAAAGCGGCACCTTGAATCAAGGTGCCGCTTTGCGTTTACCGGCTTGAGCCTAACGGCGCGCGACCGGCAGCGGTTCCATCAACGTGCTTTCTGCTTACTCGTTTCCAAAGGCCGGCGCGTTTCCAGCCACATCACGTTGATAATGCCGAACGCCAACGCCACGCCAATGCCGAGAAGCCAACTGAAATACCACATCACAAACTCCTGTTATCTGTATTCCTGATCAATACATTGAATGGTGATTTTCTTCGAGCGCCGCGGCGGTCACCTTGCCTCGCATCACGCGATACACCCAGCTCGTGTAGATCAGGACGATCGGCAGGAAAATGATCACGGCGATCAGCATGATCTGCAGCGTCATGCGGCTCGAGGTCGAATCCCACACGGTCAGGCTGCTGCGGCCATCGAGCGAGGAGGGCATGATGAATGGGAACATCGAGAAGCCCGCCGTCAGGATCACGCCGATGATCATCAGCGAGGTCGCCAGGAAGGCGCTCTTTTCAAAACGCGAGCGCGCCAGCAACAAGGCAAGCACGCCACCGACGAGGCCGGCCACCGGCGCGATCACCATCCACGGATAGTTTGCGTAGTTGGTGAGCCACAGGCCGGGTGCGCCGATCACGTTCTTCAGCAGCGGGTTGGCCACCGTATCGAGCGGCGCGGCATCGACGATCTGATAACCGCCGATCATCGTGGCGATCAGCGCGCCGGCAAGCAGGAACAGCACCACGGCGGCGAGCGAAGCGATCCGCAGCGCCAGCGACGCACGCTCGGCGACGACGTCGTCTGCCTTCATCTTCACGAAGGCTGCGCCGTGAGCGGCCAGCATCGACACGCTAACGAGCCCGCACAGCACAGCAAACGGGTTGAGCAGGGCGAAGAAACTGCCGTGATACGTGACGCGCAGATCGGTGTCGAACGAGAACGGCACGCCTTGCAGCAGGTTGCCGAACGCCACGCCGAACACCAGCGCCGGGACGAAGCCGCCGACAAACAACGCCCAATCCCATGCGCTGCGCCAGCGCGGGTCTTCACGTTTGCTGCGGTAGTCGAAGCCGACCGGCCGGAAAAACAGCGAGAACAGCACCAGCAGCATCGCGAAGTAGAAGCCGGAGAACGACGCGGCGTAAACCAGCGGCCACGCGGCGAACATCGCGCCGCCCGCTGTGATGAGCCACACCTGATTGCCTTCCCACGTCGCGCCGACCGTGTTGACGACAATGCGTCGCTCGGCGTCGGTCTTCGCGATGAACGGCAGCAGAATCGCCGCGCCCATGTCGAAGCCGTCGGTGAGCGCGAAGCCGATCAGCAGCACGCCGATCAACACCCACCAGATCAGTTTGAGGGTTGCGTAATCCATGATGATCTTTCCCTTGGAACAGAGTGGCGGCGAATCATGCGGCCGTGTTGGTCGGCAGCGACTGATTCAGCGGCTGTTGTTGTTCGTGGTGATAGCGCCCCGTGTGCAGCGACGAAGGCCCGAGTCGCGCGTACTTGAACATCAGCATGATTTCGATGATGAACAGCACCGTGTAGAACACGACGAAGCCGGCAATGCTCAGGTACAGATCGCCCGGCGTTAGGCTCGATGCGGACAACGCGGTCGGCAGAATGCCGGCGATGGTCCACGGTTGACGGCCCACTTCAGCAACGATCCAACCGAATTCAGCAGCGAGCCACGGCAACGGAATTGCCCATACTGCCCAGCGCAGGAACCAGCGGCGTTTCTCCAGCAGCAGGGAGCGCTGCGCGCAAAACCAGAACGCCAGTACGAAGGTCGCAAGGAACAGGATGCCGAGGCCGACCATCAGGCGGAACGAGAAGAACACGGGCGCCACCGGCGGAATCGTCTTCTTGGCGGCCTGCACGATCTGATCCGGCGTGGCGTCGGTGACGTTCGGGGTGAACTGCTTGAGCATCAGGCCGTAGCCGAGGTCCTCCTTGTGCGCGTCGAAGGCGGCTTTGACTTCGTCCGTGGCGTCGCCCTGTTTGAGCCTTTGCAGCGCGGCATAGGCGAGCATCCCGTTCTTGATGCGCACTTCGTTCTGGGCCATCAATTCCTTTAGGCCGACCACCGGTTCGTCGATCGAGCGCGTGGCGATGAGGCCGAGCGCATACGGAATGCGGATCGCATAGTCGGTGCGTTCTTCCTTCTGATTCGGAATGCCGATGATCGTGAAGGGCGCGGGTGCGGGCGCCGTTTCCCATTCGGATTCGATGGCGGCCAGCTTGACCTGCTGAACTTCGCCGGTGCGGTAGCCGGATTCGTCGCCGAGCACGATCACGCACAGTGTCGAGGCCAGACCGAAGCCGGCGGCAATAGCGAACGAGCGCAAGGCGAACTCGGTGTCGCGGCGCTTCAGCAGATACCACGACGACACACCGAGCACGAACATCGAAGCGGTCACGTAACCGGCCGATACGGTGTGCACGAACTTCACCTGCGCGACCGGATTGAACAGCACCGAGAAGATGCTGTCGAGTTCCATGCGCATGGTCTGGTAGTTGAAGGTGGCGCCGACCGGATTGTTCATCCAGCCGTTGGCCACCAGAATCCACAGCGCCGACAGGTTCGAGCCTAGCGCGACGAGGAACGTGACGCCCACGTGCTGCACTTTCGAGAGCCGCTTCCATCCGAAGAAGAACAGGCCGACGAAGGTCGACTCGAGGAAGAACGCCATCAACCCTTCAACGGCCAGCGGCACGCCGAAAATGTCGCCGACATAGTGCGAGTAGTACGACCAGTTGGTGCCGAACTGGAATTCCAGCGTGAGACCGGTGGTGACGCCCATCGCAAAGTTGATGCCGAACAGCTTGCCCCAGAACTGGGTCATGTCCTTGTAGATCTGCTTGCCGGTCATTACATAGACGGATTCCATGATGACGAGCAGCCAGGACAGACCGAGCGTGAGCGGCACGAACAGAAAGTGATAAAGCGCCGTGATGGCGAACTGGAGGCGCGACAGTTCTACGACTTCGCTAACGGGCATGTTGACCACCTTGGGACGGATGCGAGGCAGGCACGGACAGCAGCGCCTGCGCGACTTGTTCAGGCGGCAGCGACATATGCTCCGCCTGCGGATGATTGAAAAAAGCGTACTTGAGCGCCATCAGCAGTACGAATTTGATGGCGAGGACGATGGCGATATCCCGCGCCAGCGTCGGACCGCGTACCCAGGCGGCGAGCCGTTTGCGCAGGCTCGAGCGAGGGTTGTTATTGCGATTCAGGGCTATGGTCATGATCGGTAGAAGGCAACTTCACACCGGTTTAACCGGCTGGATCCAGGCCGTTTCAGGGGCCTGGCAAGTTCATCCCGATTCTAGGAGCAATGACCTAGTGCGCGTAAGTTCGGCACTGCGGCATTGGGTCGCGAACGTCACGCCGTCTGAACAGTATTGCTATGGGGTTTGTGATACGTCAAGAAACACGTGTTTGGTGGGCATGTCCTTGAGTGAGTGCGCGTGAGTCTTCGATTGAGCGCAGGCATTGTCGAGCGGGCACAAAAAAGCCCTGCCTTCTTGCGAGGGCAGGGCTCTGCAGCTAAACAGCGCGCGCCAGACGAGCCGGCACGACTCAAGCTTTAAGTGTTACGCATATTCACTCAACGCGCCGCGCATTTTCTTCATTGCGCTCGCCTCGATCTGGCGAATACGTTCGGCCGACACGCCGAATTCGTCGGCCAGTTCGTGCAGCGTCGAGCCGCCCGAACCATCGTCTTCCACCTTCAGCCAACGTGCCTCGATGATGCGGCGGCTGCGGGCGTCCAGCGCGTCCAGCGCGCTCGCGATACCGTCGCTATGCAGCTTGTCGCGCTGACGCGAAGCCAGCACCGCAGTCGGCTCGCTATGCGAGTCGGCGAGGTAGGCGATCGGCGCGTACGACTCTTCGCCGTCTTCGACCTGGCCTTCCAGCGCGATATCGCCGCCGGACAAGCGCGTTTCCATCTCGGCCACTTCTTCGCGCTTCACGTTCAGCTCTTTGGCAAGACCTTCGATCTCGTCCGGCGTGAATGCGCCCAGGCCCTGCTTGTGGCTGCGCAGGTTGAAGAACAGCTTGCGCTGCGCTTTGGTGGTGGCGACCTTCACCATCCGCCAATTGCGCAGAATGTATTCGTGGATCTCAGCCTTGATCCAGTGCATGGCGTACGACACGAGGCGTACGTTCTGCTCGGGGTCAAAGCGCTTCACGGCCTTCATCAGGCCGATATTGCCTTCCTGGATCAGGTCGGCATGCGGCAGTCCATAACCAAGGTAATTGCGCGCGATCGATACGACCAGCCGCAGGTGCGACAGGACGAGACGGCGCGCGGACCCGAGGTTGTCCTGCTCGCGAAATTCGGTGGCGAACTGGCGTTCTTCCGCCGGCGTCAGCATCGGAATCCGATTTACGGCCTGGATGTAGGCGTCGATATTGCCCAGTTGACCGGGCAGCAGCGAGGAATGCGAGAGCGCCAGTGCACCTGCCGAAGCGGCCTTAGCCGATGACGGGCTCAAAGTACTCGGAAGGGTCATTGCATGGCTCACGTAGGAAACTCCTTTGGAATCAGACAAAAGCGTATTCAGGTAAACGACTCCAGCGTTGGATGTTAGCACTCTGATTTGCCGAGTGCTAATACTTAGAGGCTGTAGGGACATCCAAGTTCCGCAAATTCCTATTGAAATTTAGATTTTGATAGTAATGGTATACCTCTACGGCCAGATGTGTGCGGGTCGCAGGATTTACCTGACAAAACGCCTTCATTCTTATAAATGACCGATATTTTCTAAAATAGAAGTGACTAATTGCGGAAATTTTGCTTTCTTCATACGATCCGCGGGATGTACATTGTCTTTAGAATAAACGGGACAGTGATCTACTGACCAACGTTCGACTAGCTCGGGTGTGCGATGAAGAACAAAAAAAATGCGTTGCGTGGTCTGGTTCTAAAAGGCGCTTCGGCGGCCATCCTGTTTGGCGCTTCGGGACTGGCGGCAGCCGACCAGTTCGGCGTGCAGATCGCCGGCGGCCTGGGAGATAACCACATTAAAAAGCTCGATCTCGGCCTGGTCTGGGATCCGAATCTGACGTGGTGGCAGATCGGCGATTGGCACTTTTCGCTGATCGGCGAAGCGCACGTGGCCTGGTGGCATACCGACGAAGGGAATGTGCACGAGAACATCGGCGAGATCGGTGTGACGCCTATCATTCGCTTCATCGACGGAGCGGGTGCGATTCGCCCTTACGTCGAAGCGGGCGCCGGTATCCGCCTTCTGACGAGTCCGAGAATCGCGACTGACCTCACGCTCTCGACCGCGTTCCAGTTCGCCCCCATGGCGGGAGTCGGCCTGCAATTCGGCAGTCGCCAGCAGTACGAGGCGGGCTATCGCTTCCAGCATATTTCCAACGGCGGTATCAAAGAGCCGAATCCTGGTATAAATTTCCACCAGCTATATTTGCAATATAACTTCTGACGACCGTGGCCACGTTCGGCTCACCGGTGCAAGGGGCTGAGCAATGGCGGCAAAGATAATCGAAGCGATTCGCGGGCTCGAGCGAGAACGCTTCCGTGCGATGGTCGACGGCGACGGGCAGTCGCTCGATGCGCTGCTCGCGGACAACGTGAGCTATGTCCATACGAACGGCAAGCGTGAAACGAAGCGACAGTTCATCGACGGTATTACCGCAGGGCGCCGCCGCTATCGGCAGATCGAGGTGCAGTCGCAAGAAGTGCTGCCGGTGGGGCGCGAGACCTGCGTCGTCACCGGGCGCGCACTGATCGAAATGGAAGCGAACAACGGCGCGCTGCTGTTTCCGATCGCGTACACGGCGATTCACACACAGGAAGATGGGCAATGGCGCCTGATCGCCTGGCAGGCGACGCGTTGCGCGATCGAGTGAGCCTTGTGAGCCCACTTCGTTTCGCGGGTCGCAGTTGGTGAGCGCCTTGTGAGCGCTCGAACGGCACGAGCAGGCGGGTCGCACCACCCATGCTGAATTTGCCGCCTGGTGGGTTCGGCCGGGCGGGTTTTGATGCAGTTGCGCCGCCGCGAACGCGGTCTGAACCGCGACGGTCGGCTCCGCCCCGCCTCAAGCCACTCAGGCAGCGACGCGCTGCAGATCCTGATCGCTCCGCACCGGCCGCTCTGCAGCATCGCCCGCATACGGATGCCGCGGATGCACCGGAATCTGATTGCAGCGCTCGACCACGCGTCGCACCGCACCAATATCCGAAAAGTCGAGGCCTGGGTCGACGCCCTGCGCGTCAAGGTTCATCGCGAGCGTAACGAGGTCCACGTTGCCCGTGCGCTCGCCGTTGCCGAACAGACATCCTTCGACGCGATCCGCGCCCGCCAGCAGCGCCAGTTCCGTAGCGCCCACGGCGGTGCCGCGATCGTTATGCGGATGCACCGACAGCACGATGCTGTCGCGATAACTGAGATTGCGGTCCATCCATTCGATCTGGTCGGCGAACACGTTGGGTGTCGCGGCCTCGACGCTAGCGGGCAAATTGACGATCATCTTGTGGTCGCGCGTGGGCCGCCACGTCTGAGCAACTGCGTCGCATACTTCACGCGCGTACGGGAGTTCGGTCGTGTTGAAGGTTTCGGGCGAATACTGGAACGTCCAGTGCGTACCGGGCCGCTCCTGCGCATGTTCCTTGATGAGGCGCGTGCCTTCCACAGCCAGTGCCTTGATTTCGTCCTTCGACTGGTTGAAGACGATCTTGCGAAACGACGGGCAGATTGCGTTGTACAGGTGCACGATGGCGCGCGGCGCGCCCTCCAGCGATTCGAACGTGCGCGCAATCAGTTCGGCGCGCGAGGGTACGAACACTTCGATCGTCACGTCGTCGGGAATGCGGTTTTCTTCGATCAGTTTGCGCACGAAATCGAAGTCGGTTTGCGAAGCCGACGGGAAGCCGACTTCGATCTCCCTGAAGCCGATCGCTACCAGCATCTCGAAGAATTCGAGTTTTTGTGCGGCATTCATCGGCTCGATTAGCGCCTGATTACCGTCACGCAGATCGGTGCTCATCCAGATCGGCGCGTGGTTGATCGTGCGGCTCGGCCATTTGCGCCCGGTGAGGCGCACTGCGGGAAAGGGACGGTATTTTTCAGCGGGATTGCGCAACATGAAATTGACCCTCGCGCTTCGTCCGAAGGGTAAACGGACGAACGCAAACGACTACAGGTTGTGAAGAACTACGGTCGGGGGTGAGACAGTAACTGCGGGGAACTGCGGAACGGCTTTGAGGACCGCGCTTTGGGCAACTAATCTGGGTGATTCAGGCTGCCAACGCGCGGCGCTACGTCTGACTTACGCTAGACGTAGCGATAGGGGCCGCGCTAGGCGGCCGGAGGTAATTCGGAGGGTGTTCGGAAGGGAACGCATAGGTCTAATGTATGACGGCTCGCAGCGGCATGTCAACCCGGGGCCGCCGTCCTGGCGCGTGAATGCAATGCCGCAAGCGCTGCGTTGCACTCACGCCGCGCGCATCACACGGGTATTTTCGCGACGTCGACGATCAGCTCCACTTGCCGTTCGATCGCGCTCGGGACAGGCGCTTCGCCGCGCAACACGGCGTCGATCCACGCAGCCGTGGTCGCTGCGTCGCGAGCTTCGGGCAAGTCGACTTCAGGCGCGTCGGGCGACGAGCGCTCATGCGGCACGCGCGTTTCGCAGATGCCGTCGTGCAGCCAATCCACTTGCACCTGGCGCCGCGTGTCGGCCACCGCTTCGCCTTCGGTGCCGCGCGCGAGCAGGGCGCCGCCCTCCGCGGCGGCCGGGTGTGTGTTGAACAGCTGCGTGAGACTGTCGCGATACGGCGGATGCGTGTAGTTCACGAGCCGCAGCCCGGCGGGCGCGAACGGCTGCAGAATTTTTACGAGTGTGTGCGTTGAATTGCGCACGCCCATCCGCCGGCGCAGCGAAAGAAGATGCGCGAGCTTCGGCGCGAGTACTTCGATCGGTGCGAACGCGAGACGACGCTCGGCGAGACCGTCTTCGATGTCGGCGTGCGATCGCGCATGCGGGATCTGCAGATGTGTGAAGATTTCAGCGCTGGTCACACGGCCCGGATCTTCCGTGACGCCATGCACCAGCACCGGCACACCTTCGCGTGCCAGCAGCAGCGCGAGCAGCGGCACCAGGTTGGGCTGTTTGCGCGCGCCGTTGTAGGTGGGTATCGACACGGGCCGGAATGCCGCGTGCGGCAGATGAAGCGGTTCGAACGACGCCTGCGCGCCGGCCAGCATGGCGGCGAGTTCGTCTGCGGTTTCGCCTTTCACGCGATACGCGAGCAGCACGGCGCCGAGTTCGAGATCGGCCACGCGGCCGTCGAGCATCGCGGTGTAAAGCGTGCGCGTATCTTCAGCGGTCAGCGCGCGGGCGCCGTTCGGGCCGCGGCCGATTTCCTTGATATAGCGGGCGCAGGGGAAAAGATTGGCGGTGTCGGCGGTGTCGGTCATCGGGCGCAGTGGGACGGGGGCGTGCCGCCTTGGGGCGGTCGGCCGGGGAATTCAAAGGACGCTATCCAGTGTGAGTATCGCATCTATAGCGGCGAGGCGGTCCGGCGGGCCGGCGATCCCGTGAGACGATGCGGCGGAATCGCCGGTCCGCGCGTGCCGGTGCCGATCCGCTGCGCGGCGCTTTGCCGCGCGTTACACTCGATGTTTTATCGCCGCGCGGGCGCGGCACAATCCAGAAACGGAGAACGGGATGAGTTACGTATTTGCACCCGCACCGGTCGTTGCGGTGCCGGTCGTGGGGTCCAGCGAGCAGTTCGCGGTGCGTCGCATCTACTGCGTGGGCCGCAACTACGAGGCGCACGCGCGTGAGATGGGGCACGATCCTGACCGCGAACCACCGTTCTTCTTCGCCAAGCCGGCCGATGCCGTGCTGTATGTCGCGCCGGGTGCGACCGGCGAATTTCCCTATCCCTCGCTATCGAAGAACGTCCACTTCGAGATGGAACTGGTGGCGGCGATCGGCAAAGGCGGCAAGAACATTCCGGCCGAAAGCGCACTCGACCACGTGTACGGTTATGCGCTCGGTCTCGACATGACACGCCGCGATCTGCAGGCCGAAGCGAAAAAGCTGGGCCGTCCGTGGGATACCGCAAAGGGCTTCGATCACTCGGCGCCCCTTGGTCCGATCCATCCGGTCACGACAGTCGGCCATGTCGGCAAGGGCGCGATCTGGTTATCGGTGAACGGCGAGGAAAAACAGAATTCGGACGTGTCGCAACTGATCTGGTCGGTGGCCGAGACGATTGCCTATCTGTCGACGCTGTTCGAACTGCAGCCGGGCGATCTGATTTTCACCGGCACGCCGGAAGGTGTCGGCGCGGTGGTGCAGGGCGACCTCATGAAGGGTGGCGTGGACGGGCTCGGCGAGCTCAGCGTACGCGTCGTCTGAAGCACGGTGGGAGGAGACACATAACATGAAGCTTTACAGCTATTTCCGAAGTTCGGCGTCGTATCGCGTGCGCATCGCGTTGAACCTGAAGAGTCTGCCGTACGACTATGTACCGGTGCACCTCGTGCGCGACGGCGGCGAGCAGCTGAAGCCCGAGTATCGCAAGGTGAATGCGGACGGCATCGTGCCTACGTTCGTCGACGGCAATGAAGTGATGCCGCAGTCGCTCGCGATCATCGAGTATCTGGAGGAAACGCATCCCGAACCGCCGCTCTTGCCCGGCACGCCGGCCGAGCGCGCGTATGTGCGCTCGGTAGCGTTGCAGGTGGCGTGCGAGATTCATCCGCTGAACAATCTGCGCGTGCTGAAATACCTGAAACACACGCTGTGTCTCGACGACGACGCGAAAGACGCGTGGTACAAGCATTGGGTCGAAGCGGGTTTTGCGACGCTCGATGCACATCTGGCGGGCGATTCGCGCACCGGCAAGCTGTGCTTCGGCGACACGCCAACACTGGCTGACGCCTGTCTGATTCCCCAGGTATTCAACGCCCAGCGCTTCAAGGTGGATACGGCGAAGTTTCCGACGATTCAGCGCATCTACGAGCACGCAATGCAGATCGACGCGTTCGCTCGTGCAGCGCCCGGTGTTCAGCCCGACGCGGAATGATGCGGTGATTTGAATGAAAAAAGGGCGCTCGGTGAGGGGCGCCCTTTCTGCTTGTTCTGCGACGAACGTTGCTGCGTTCAACCGCCCAGCAACGCGTCCGAAAACTCTTCCGCGCTGAACGGCTGCAAGTCCTCCACCTTTTCGCCGACGCCGATGAAGTACACCGGAATCGGACGCTGCCGCGCGATCGCCGCAAGAATGCCGCCCTTCGCCGTGCCGTCGAGTTTGGTGACGATCAGGCCGGTGAGGCCGAGCGCGTCGTCGAAGGCCTTCACTTGCGCGAGACCATTCTGGCCGGTGTTCGCATCGATCACCAGTAGCACTTCATGCGGCGCGCCGTCTTGCGCCTTGCCGATCACGCGCTTTACCTTGCGCAGTTCTTCCATCAGATGCAACTGGGTCGGCAGACGGCCGGCCGTGTCCGCCATCATGACGTCGATCTTGCGCGCACGCGCGGCGCCGACCGCATCGTAAATCACCGCTGCCGGGTCGCCGCTTTCCTGCGACACCACCGTCACGTTGTTGCGCTGGCCCCAGATTGCAAGTTGCTCGCGCGCGGCTGCGCGGAAGGTGTCGCCCGCAGCCAGCAGCACCGACTGATCGAAGCTCTGCAGATGCTTGGCGAGCTTGCCGATGCTGGTGGTTTTGCCTGCACCGTTGACGCCCGCGATCATTACGACCAGCGGTTGCGCGCGGCCGAGCATCAGCGATTTTTCCAGCGGCTTGAGCAGGTCGATCAGCAGCGTGCGCAGCGCTGCTTTCACCTGCTGAGGATCGGTGAGGCGTTCGGTGCGCACTTTTTCGCGCAACGATTCGAGCAGGAATTCGGTGGCTTCGACGCCCGCATCCGACATCAGCAGCGCCGTCTCGAGTTCTTCGTACAAGTCTTCGTCGATCTTCGCGCCGACGAAAATGCCGGTCAGGCTCGAACTCGTTTTCGACAGGCCGGTTTTCAGGCGCGTGAGCCACGAGCGCTTCGCGCTCGCGTCCTGCATAGGTGGCGGGACGATTTCGACGGTTTCGAGCGCGGGTGCTTCGGGTTCGGGCTCATTGATGGACGCGGCAGCAGCCGGTTGCGTATCGGCGCTAACCGGAGCAACCGGCCGCGGCGCCGACGGCGCGACGGGCGCTTGCGGCGCCTCTACGGCGGGTTCGGGCGCGAGGGCTTCCGGCGCCGTCTGCGATTCTTCTGGCGCGTTATCGGACTCTTTCGAACCCTTGAATCGTTTGAAAAAGCTGAACATGATCTGGCGTGGTGAGAGCGCGCGCCGATGCGCGCAGCCGGGACGGGCCCGTGGGAGCGGCAGGCAGCGTTGCGATGCGGGATGCAAGGCGCTGGAAGCCGCACATTTTATCAGGCGCGCCGCCACCCGTCGTATTGGCCGAACGGCCAGGCTGGACGCCCGGCGCCCCTGTGGTAACGTTGGCGCTCCAGTCCGCACGCATCGGCGTCGCGGGCGCCCTTATAACGTAATCGAAACTGCATGCCCCGTTCTGCTCCTTCACGCGCCCACGGCGCTTCGTCCAAAGGCGGCAAGCCGCACGCCATCCGTATCATCGGCGGCGACTGGAAGCGCACACCGCTGCCCGTGCTCGACCTCGACGGCCTGCGCCCCACGCCCGACCGCGTGCGCGAAACGCTGTTCAACTGGCTCGGCCAACGGCTGGACGGCCAGCGCTGCCTCGATCTGTTCGCCGGTAGCGGCGCACTCGGCTTCGAAGCTGCCTCGCGCGGCGCGGCGCGGGTGTTGATGGTCGAGCGCAATGCGCGGGCCGCAAGCCAGTTGCGCGCGAACCAGGAGCGCCTCGCGGCGCGTACGATCGAAATCGCGGAAGCCGACGGCTTGCGCCTCGCGGCGAGCCTCGCCCCCGGATCGTTCGACGTGGTGTTTCTCGATCCGCCGTTCGACGGCGATCTGCTCGACAAGGCGCTCGCTCTGGCCGTGCCGCTGCTGAGCCCGGAAGGTTTTCTGTACGTGGAGGCAGGCGATGCGCTCGAGCTGGATGGGAATGAGACGCTCGCCGGTTGGGAAATCGTGCGGCAAGGCAAAGCGGGCGCTGTCCACTTTCATTTGCTGCAGCGCGAAAATAAGGAATAATGCGCGTTCCAAAACAAGCAGCGGACGGGTACCGTCACGCGTGCGGTCGGTGCCAAATGCGTCGCGTGGACGCTTTGACGTGCCCATTTGTCTGAAGAGAGGAGAAGTCTCATGGTAGTCGCCGTGTACCCGGGCACGTTCGACCCGCTGACGCGCGGTCACGAAGACCTCGTTCGGCGCGCGTCGAGCATTTTCGACACGCTGGTGGTGGGCGTTGCTGACAGCCGCAACAAGAAGCCGTTCTTTACGCTGACAGAGCGACTCGACATCGCTCATGAAGTGCTCGGGCATTACCCGAACGTTCAGGTGATGAGCTTCAAAGGGCTATTGAAAGACTTTGTCCGCAGCAATAACGCTCGGGTGATCGTGCGTGGCCTGCGTGCCGTCTCGGACTTCGAATATGAGTTCCAGATGGCCGGCATGAACCGCTATCTGCTGCCGGACGTCGAAACCATGTTCATGACGCCGTCCGATCAATACCAGTTCATCTCCGGCACCATCGTGCGTGAAATCGCGCAACTGGGCGGCGACGTCAGCAAGTTTGTGTTCCCGTCGGTCGAAAAATGGCTGAAGGAGAAGGTTGCCGCGCTGGATCCGAATGAAGGTGTCTCGGCGGGGCAACCGTAACCGGCGTAAACTGTCGGATTGACGGATCAAAGCTGGCTTCGGCCGGCGCGAAGTGAGAGAAGTATGGCCTTGATGATTACCGACGAGTGCATCAATTGCGACGTGTGCGAGCCCGAGTGCCCGAACGACGCGATTTCGATGGGCCCGGAAATCTACGTGATCGACCCGAAGAAATGCACCGAGTGTGTCGGCCATTTCGACGAACCCCAGTGTATTCAGGTGTGCCCGGTCGAGTGCATTCCGCGCGACCCCGAGCATCTGGAGACGGCGGAAGGTCTGATGGCGAAGTACCACGCGCTGCAGGCTGCGAAGGGCGCGTGAGAGTTTCATGATGGTGAACGGCGAGGCGTCTGCCTCGCCGTTTTCTTTAGCGGCAACGCTTTGTGTCGCGCGCGAGGTTGTCCCGCGCGTTGTCCGACCGCTATACGACCGTCATCCGACGTAAGCGCTGAAAATGTCGCGCAGCGCATCCAGCAGAATGTCGCATTCGGCGTCGGTGCCAACCGAGATTCGCAGATGCTGGTCGATTCGCGCCGCCTTGAAGTGGCGCACGAAAATTTCCTTTTCCCTTAGCCGTGCCACGAGCGTCGCTGCATCGTAGCCTTCGTGGCGCGCGAACAGCAGATTCGCTGCCGACGGCACCACCTCGAAGCCCAGTGCCGTCAAGCCTGCTGCCAACCGCTCACGGCTCGCAATCACTTTGGCGCAGTTGTCGCGGAACCATGCATCGTCCTCGTATGCAGCGACGGCCGCGACTTGCGCCAGGCGGTCGAGCGGATACGAGTTGAAGCTATCCTTCACGCGGTTCAGCGCGTCGATCAGTTCCGGATTGCCGAATGCGAAGCCGACGCGCATGCCGGCCAGCGAACGCGACTTCGATACCGTTTGTATCACCAGCAGGTTGGGATAGCGGTCGATCAGTTTGATGGCCGATTCAGCGCCGAAATCGACATAGGCCTCGTCGATCACCACGACCGATTCGGTGTTTCTCGCCACCAGACGCTCGATATCGGCGAGCGGCAGCGGTCGTCCGGTCGGCGCGTTCGGGTTCGGGAACAGGACGCCGCCGTTAGGCGCCGTGTAGTCGTCGACATGGATGGCGAAGCTGTCGTCGAGTGCGATGGTCCGATAGTCGACTTCAAAGAGCCGCGCGTAGGTCGGGTAGAAGCTGTAAGTGATATCCGGAAACAGCAACGGTTTGTCGTGCTTCAGCAAGGCCTGAAAGGTGAGCGCGAGCACTTCGTCCGAGCCGTTGCCCGCGAACACTTGTTCCGGGCGGATGCCGTGGTACGCGGCTACCGTTTCGCGTAACTTGCGCGCTGTCGGATCGGGATAGCGCCGCAGCGACTCGCCCGCGCCGCCCAGTTCCTGCCGGATCGCGTCAAGCACGCGCGGCGACGGCGGATAGGGATTCTCGTTGGTGTTCAGCTTGACCGGATGCGCAACCACGGGCTGCTCGCCCGGCACATACGGCGTCAGACGGTGAACGATGTCACTCCAGTAGCGGCTCAAGCGATTTCTCCTGTCGATGGCGATACGGGCGATACGGATGCGGGCAGGGCAGGGCCCGCTCAGGGATTGCGGTGCAGTTGCATCATCGCCCGCTCGAGCTCGCCTTTGATGATCTGCGGCATGACCGCCAACGCGCGTTCGATCGACGCATCGATCACGTCCTGCTCGTCCCGCCGCGGCGGTTTCAGCACGTAATTGGCGACGTCCGGCTTGGCGCCGGCTCGCGCACTTTCGGGAATCAGGTCACGCGGATGGCCGATGCCGATCCGCAGCCGCCAATACTGTTGCGATGACAGATGCGCGCTGATGTCCTTCAGCCCGTTATGGCCTCCGCTGCCGCCACCAAGCTTCAGCTTGACGCTGCCCGGTGGCATATCGAGCTCGTCGTGCGCGACCAGAATTTCGTCCGGAAGAATCTTGAAGAACTGCGCGAGCGCGACAACCGACTGCCCCGAGCGGTTCATATAAGTCTGCGGTTGCAGCAGATGCACTTCTTCGCCGTGAAGCCGGGCCTTCGCGTAGAAACCGTGAAAGCGCCGCTCGTCGCGCAGTGTCGTACCTGCTTCGCGCGCCAGTTGATCGACCAGCCAGAAGCCGGCATTGTGGCGCGTCGCGGTGTATTCAGCGCCCGGATTGCCGAGCCCGACGATCAGCTTGATCATGATTGCATAGGTCCATCTGGCCTCGGCACCGAACGCGGCCGAGCCGAAAAAAACCGAAAAAAAACCCGCCGGGGAGAACCTCGGCGGGTCACGTCGACCGTTTCATTGAAACGGATCGAGAGGATTGCTTGCTCAGCGCCAGGAAGGCACTTAGGCAGCCGGCGTTTCGCCTTCGCCTGCAGCAGCAGCGGCGTCGCCTTCAGCGATTGCGCCAGCCGGGATCGTTGCCGATGCGATGACCGGGTTTTCTGCGTCAACGTGAGCAACCAGTGCCACGCCTGCCGGCAGGACGATGTCCTTGGCGTGCAGCGAGTGACCAGCTTCGATCGTCGCCAGGTCAACTTCGAGGAATTCCGGCAGTGCCGACGGCAGGCACTCGATTTCAATTTCGTTGAGGACGTGCGAGATCACCGCGCTCGACAGCTTCACTGCCGGGTTGGTTTCCTGGTTCATGAAGTGCAGCGGCACCTTGGTGTGCAGCTTCTTCTTCGCGTCGACACGTTGGAAGTCCACGTGCAGCACGAGCTGACGGAACGGGTGGTATTGCACGTCGCGCAGCAGAACCTGTTGCGACTTGCCTGCCACTTCCAGTTCGAGGATCGACGAGTGGAAAACTTCTTTCTTCAGCGCGTGCCAGAGTGCGTTGTGGTCCAGTTCGACCAATTGCGTTTCAGCACCAGCGCCATATACGATGCCCGGGGTCTTACCCGAGATACGCAGGCGGCGGCTCGCACCCGTACCTTGCAAGGAACGCTCGAAAGCGACTACTTTCATATTGAATCTCCAATGCACTGCCCGCGACCAGGCAGTAAAAACGGGGCCTCCAAGCCATTACGGCTGAGGCCCCAGAGCGATGGCACGAACCTTCGTTCGTTCATGCCAATTGTGCAAAAGTGCAGCGTGCGGTACTGCTATGCGCGCTGCGCCTTCGCAAATACTTAACTTTCAGCGAACAGCGACATCACCGAATCGCCGCGGCGAATCCGCGAGAACGTTTCGGCGAGCAGGCCGGCGCTGGTCAGCGAACGGATCTTGGCGCACGAGCGGGCTTCTTCGCCGAGCGGGATCGTATCGGTAACAACGAGTTCATCGAGTGCCGAAGCTGCAATGCGCTCGCCTGCACCGCCCGACAGAACCGGGTGGGTGGCGTAAGCGAATACCTGCTTCGCACCGCGTTCCTTCAAAACCTGAGCTGCCTTGCAAAGCGTGCCTGCCGTGTCGACCATGTCATCCATGATCACGCAGGTGCGGCCTTCGACTTCACCGATGATGTTCATCACTTCGGCAACGTTCGCCTTCGGGCGGCGTTTGTCGATGATCGCGAGATCGCAATTCAGTTGCTTGGCCAATGCACGGGCGCGCACCACGCCGCCGACGTCCGGCGAAACGACCAGCAGGTTCTCGTAGTTCTGCTTGCGCAGATCGCCGAGCAGCACGGGCGTAGCGTAGATATTGTCGACCGGGATGTCGAAGAAGCCTTGAATCTGGTCGGCGTGCAGATCCATCGTAATGATCCGCTCGACGCCGGCGATTTCCAGCATATTCGCCACGATCTTCGCCGAGATGGCGACGCGCGCCGAACGCGGGCGTCGATCTTGACGGGCATAACCGAAGTAGGGGATGGCTGCGGTGATCCGGCCGGCGGATGCGCGCTTGAGCGCATCGACCATGATCATCAGTTCCATCAGATTGTCATTCGCCGGCGCGCACGTGGATTGCAGGACAAAGACATCCTTGCCACGCACGTTTTCCTGAATCTCGACCTGGATTTCACCGTCCGAGAAACGGCTAACCATTGCTTTGCCGAGGGGAATACCGAGGATTTTGACGACTTCCTGTGCAAGCGCGGGATTTGCGTTGCCAGTAAAAACCATCAGGCCGTCATGGCTGCTCATCGTGCACCTACTTCAGGCTGGGGGCGAGGGAAATGCGAGAATTTTTGGCAGGGGAGGAAGGAGTCGAACCTTCGAATGCCGGAATCAAAATCCGGTGCCTTAACCAACTTGGCGACTCCCCTACACTAACTTTGAGCTTCACCGAACGAGGGAACGTTCGACGAGGCAAAACTTATGACGCGAAAGTAAAGAGTGGATGCTGATCGAGACTTGCAGTTACTGCGCTGTTCCATTCGCTAGGCAGTTTGGCTTGCGCCGCTTCTGCTTCAGCTTTGCTACGGAACGCTGCAAATACACTTGCACCTGATCCAGACATCCGCGCGGGTGCGATGTTTTCAAACCACCGCAGCACTTGCGCTACTTCCGCGTATTTTCCCACGACAACCTGCTGCATGTCATTGCGGCCAAAACTTTCTGGCCATTCAGTGTTGCAGCTAAGTTCTGCAGGAAAGTCCGTAATTATGAGGGGTTTCGAATCTCTTGTCAACGCTTTTTCGGAAAAAATCGCTGCAGTTGGAACGTGAACCCTCGGTGTCACCACCAGGAAATGGCGCGGCGGCAATTGTACAACGTCTAAAGCCTCTCCGACACCCTGTGCGAACGCATTTTTCCCAAAAACAAAAAATGGCACGTCCGCACCGAGTTTCAACGCCAGCGCCTGCAACTCCAGTCGTGGCAAATCGAGCTTCCAGAGACGGTTCAGCGCGAGCAGCGTGGTCGCCGCATCGGAGCTGCCGCCGCCGAGACCCGCCCCCATCGGCAGGCGCTTGTCGATTTCGATATCGACACCCGCGGGCGAGCCGGTATGCGCTTTCAGGAGCGTTGCAGCGCGCACGGTGAGATCGTGGTCCGGCGGCACGTCGGCGATCTCGGTGCTGCGCGTGATGAGGCCGTCGTCACGCAACGTGAAGTGCAGGATGTCGCCCCAGTCGAGTAACTGGAAGACGGTTTGCAGCGTGTGATAGCCGTCCGGCCGGCGGCCGGTGATGTGCAGGAAGAGGTTCAGTTTCGCTGGCGCGAGGCAATCGCGCAGCGAATCGGTCGTTTCAATCATGGGTCAGGGCTACATGCGCCATAGCGGCGCCGAAGAAGCGGCAAGGGTTGCGCGAACAGGCGCGGCTACTGAACTACTGATCCAGCACGAGCTTGATGTCGAGCGGCGGTTCCGCGCGGCTCAGGTTCAAGCGCTTCACACCAGTGGCCGGCGCGTCGGCATACGCGAGGTAGTCGATCGTCCAGCCGTCCTGCGTGATCTGCTTCAGACGCGAAGGCTGTTGCGGATCCTGCTCGGTCTTCGCGCGCGAAGTCGGCGCCGGCGAAGGCTGCAGCCAGTAGCGCAGCCCTTCGACCGGCAACGTGAAGCCGAGTGCGTTCTGCATCAGCGTGGAGACGTTGTCGGCGGTGAGCGGTTGGCGGTTCGGCAGTTCGAGCGTGGCCGAAGCCGGCGACGAAGTCACGATTGCGAGCGTCTGCCCAAGCGGATTGCGCAATTGCAGGGTGACCGTGTCTCCCGTTTCCTGCCAGGTGAAGTTGCCATAGGCATTGCGCTGCTGGCCGTTCTGATCGTTGTACTGGACCGCGAAACGGCCTTGATAAGCACGCGAGGTCTGTGCGGTGACGGACGTTGCCGCATTCGACGTGGACGGCCCTTGCGGCTTAACCGATGCACAACCAGCCAACGCGACAACCGCTGCCGCTACGAATCCGAGCGCCGCGCCACGCGGCGCCCGGAGATAAGAGATCAAGCGGGAAAGACGCATCAAAGATCGTTTACCTGAAGACGTTGCAGCGTTTTAACCAGTGTGTCGTTGTCCGGTTCGAGCTTGCGCGCGTCGCGGAAGGCGGCGCGAGCCTGATCCTGAGCTCCGGTTTTCCACAACACTTCGCCGAGATGCGCACCGATTTCGGCGTTCGGCTGGAGGTCGTACGCTTTGCGCAGCAGCTTGATGGCATCCGACGTATCGCCCATCCGGTACTTGACCCAGCCGACGCTGTCCATGATGAACGCGTCGTTCGGCGCCAGCGCCGAGGCCTTCTCGACCAGTTTGTCCGCTTCCGAGAGGCGCTGATTGCGATCGGCCAGCGAATAGCCGAGCGCGTTATAAGCCTGCGGATTGTCCGGCTGCGTCTGGATCAGCTTGCGCAGTTGCGCTTCCATGACATCGTAGTGGCCGGTTTTTTCGGCGGCCATGGCGTAGTCGTAGGTCAGATCGGGATCGTCCGGGAAATTCGCGGTGGCTTGTTGCAGGCGTGTTTCCGCTTCCGGATAGCGCTTCGCGTCGAACAGAATGGCTGCGTCGGTGCGTGCAATCAACGCCTGGTCGCGCGGATCGGGCGCCTGCAGGTTGGCCAGCAGCTTGCGCGCGTCTTCAGTCTTGCCCTGCTTGGCGAGCAATTGTGCCCGCGTGATCTGCGCCGGCACGAATTGCTGGCTGGCTGGTGAAACCTTGTTCAGCCAGTCGCTCGCCGCCGCTTCGTTCTTCTGTTCGAGCGACAGTTGCGCAAGATAGATATACGCCTGGCCCGGATCGGCGCCTGGCGTCTTTTCGGCTTGCTGCGCGTACTGGGTCAGATAGGTCTGCGCCTCGGTGAAATTCTTCTGCTGGATCTTGATCAGCGCGAGCGCCATCAGCGGCGTGAGGTCGGTCGCGTTGTTCTTGTGCATGATCTCGAACTGCTTCTGCGCGTCGTCCAGACGGTCGCTCGCGAGATACATCTGCGCGAGCGCGAGACGCGCGTCATGCGATTTCGGATTCTGCTGCACGTACTTTTCGAGCGACGCGATGCCTTCCTTGCGCTCCTCCGGGCCCATCTGCGACAGCATCAGCGCGGCCGGCAAATAGTCCGGCTTGAGCGCAAGCGCCTGCTCGAGCGACTTGCGCGCGCCCGGTGCGTCGTCCGAAACGAGCTGCTGGCGCGCGATGGCCATCTGCGCCTCGGGCCGGTTCAGGTCGTTCTTCAGCAGATCCTGCAGCACATGCAAGCCACCGATCCGGTTCGGACCGCGCGAGAGCAGCAACTGCAGCGCCAGAATCGCGCTGCCGCGATTGTCGGCCGGCACTCTCGCGAGTTCACGGGCGAGGATCGGCGCGGCGTCGTCAGGCTTGCCGGACAGCACGAGCAGCGATGCGTCGAGTTGTGCGGCGCGTTCCGAATCCGGCGCATACTGCTGCCACAATTGCGCGGCGGCCAGCGCGTCTGACGGGCTTTGCGCGGCCAGCGCGATTTCCGTGGCGCGTTGCGCCATGCGCGGATCGTGCGTGTCGCGCGCGAGCGCGAGATAGGTCTGGTAGGCGGGTGCCGGCTGATCGCGTTGCAACGCGACTTCAGCGGCGAGCACCTGGAATACGATCTGGCTGGACAGCGGCACGCCCGGCAGAGACTTCTGGTCTTCTGCCGTTGCCGGGCCGAGCGGGTCCGGCAGGGTGACAGACGTGTCATCCGAGTCGGGCGACGGGTTCTGCGCGTGCGCGGGCACGGCTGCCAGCGCCCAGACGGCGAGCACGGCGACACCGAGCATGCGACGAGCGGACACGGCGTGCGGCACGCGGGATGCGCTAGCCGGGCGCTTCGAAAACAGCTTCACGAAGGACAAGTTCATGGAAATCCGTTCAATGTTTCGGACGATTGTAACGCGCTCGCTACAATAAGCGCACAACCACTCACGCAAGTTGCAGACCAGTTAGACATGCCAGAGTTGCCAGAAGTTGAGGTTACCCGAAGGGGAATCGAACCGTATGTGTCCGGGCGCAAGGTTGAACGCGTCGATGTACGTACGCCCGCGCTGCGTTGGCCGATTCCGGCGGACCTTGCGAAAACCTTGCGTGGCAGCGTGGTGCGCAAGGTCGAACGGCGGGGCAAGTATCTGCTGTTCGAAATCGACGCCGGCTGGTTCATTGTGCATCTGGGCATGACCGGCACGCTGCGTGTGCTGCGCCATGTGCCGCGTCCACCCGCTGCGGCGAAGCACGATCACATCGACTGGATTTTCGACGAGTTCATTTTGCGCTATCGCGATCCGCGGCGCTTCGGCGCGGTGCTGTGGCACCCGCGCGAAGCCGGCGACGTGCTCGAACATCCGCTGCTCGCGGGCCTCGGCGTCGAGCCATTTTCGCCTGCGTTTTCCGGCGCGTTGATGCACCGGCTCACGCGTGGGCGCAAGGTGTCGGTGAAGCAGGCGCTGCTGGCAGGGGAAATCGTGGTCGGCGTGGGTAATATCTACGCATCCGAAAGTCTCTTTCGCGCCGGTATCCGGCCCACCACCGCAGCGGGCCGCGTCTCGCTCGTGCGCTACGATCTGCTGGCCGACGCGGTGCGCGTCACGCTCGCCGCAGCGATCGAGAAGGGCGGCAGCACGCTGCGCGATTTCGTCGGCAGCGATGGCGAAAGCGGTTACTTCCAGCTCGACTATTTCGTCTATGATCGCGCGGGGCTGCCATGCCGCGTGTGTGGAACGCCGATCAAACAGATCGTGCAGGGGCAGCGTTCTACGTATTTCTGTCCCACCTGCCAGCGCTAAATTTTCGATGCCTTCTCGTATAAGCCCGTCCGCCTCGTCCGTTAAGCCCGCTTTTCCCGTCATGTCTGATTTTTCCACGCGGCTGATTGCATGGCAGCGCCAGCATGGCCGTCATGACCTGCCCTGGCAGAACACGCGCGATCCGTATCGCATCTGGCTGTCGGAAATCATGCTGCAGCAGACCCAGGTATCGACGGTGATTCCGTACTACGCCAAGTTTCTTGCGCGTTGTCCGGATGTTGCCTCGCTCGCCGCGGCGCCGGCAGACGACGTGATGGCGTTGTGGGCCGGCCTCGGCTATTACTCGCGCGCACGCAATCTGCATCGCTGCGCGCAGGTGGTCGTCGAGCAGCATGGCGGTGCGTTTCCCGCGTCGGCGGACGAGCTTGCTGAATTGCCGGGCATCGGTCGCTCGACGGCAGCGGCGATCGCCTCTTTCGCGTTTGGCGCGCGCGCCACGATTCTCGACGGTAACGTGAAGCGCGTGTTGGCACGCGTATTCGGCGTTGAAGGTTTTCCGGGCGAAAAGAAAGTCGAGAATGCGATGTGGACGCTGGCGGAATCGCTGCTCCCGTCCAACGCATCGGACGACGATGTCAGTGCATATACGCAAGGCCTGATGGACCTCGGCGCAACGCTGTGCGTGCGCGGCAAGCCGGATTGCCTGCGCTGCCCGTTCGCCGCCGACTGCGTGGCCAACGTGAGCGGACGTCAGCGTGAACTGCCCACGGCACGACCGAAAAAAGCCGTGCCGACGCGCCGCACATGGATGCTGGTGCTGCGCGACGGTAACGCCGTGATGCTGGAAAAGCGCCCGCCCTCGGGCATCTGGGGTGGCTTGTGGAGCCTGCCCGAAGCTGCTGACGAAGCCGCGCTCGCCGAGCGTGCGCGTGCCTTCGGTGGCGACGGAGCGGTCTCGCCGCTCGCGCCGCTCACGCACGTCTTCACGCATTTCAAGCTGGATATCGAGCCGCGGCTCGCTGAGTTGGATCGCGGCGTGGGCGCATTGGCTGCGCTTAACGACGCGGACACTGCATGGGTCGCGTTAAGCGATCTCGATTCGTTCGGTGTGCCCGCGCCGGTGCGCAAACTACTGGATAGTCTGCACGGCTCGCTGATCTAGCCAGCCCCGAGCCGAAAGCACGTTAAATCAAAGCAACTGATGCTGCTGCATATAGTGATGAACCACGTCGATTCGCGCGCCGGCGTCCTGCAATTCCATCAACTTTTGCCTTGCACGAAGGGCGATCGGCAACACTTCCGCAAGCCGGTTCGACACCCATGACGGATCTTCCAGCCGGAACGGTTCCGCGAACGGCAAGCTGTCCGGGTCGCGTTCGCGGATCGTGGCGATGATCCGTTCGAGCACTTCCGCGCACGCACCGAATTTGGCCAGTTGCTCATTGCCCTCGAGCGGGATGTCTTCTCCGAGCGGCTCAGCCATGCCGACCAGCAAGCCGCTGCTCTCCACGCGATGCGACAGCAGGCGAAACCGCCGCGTGCCACGTGCCCGAATCAGCAGCATGCCGAAGGCTTCGACATCGCACTCTTCGATTTCGGCGAGACAGCCAATTGCTTCGGGTACCGAAGGCTCTTCTTCGCGCGCCACTTCAGCACCGCTTTTCAGCAGACACACACCGAACGGCGTTTTTTCACGCAGACAATCGCGCGCCATATCGAGGTAGCGCGCCTCGAAGATTTTCAGGGGCAGCAGCCCGTCAGGGAACAGCACCGTATGCAGCGGAAATAGCGGCACATCGGCAAGCACAGTAGGCGTAGAAGACATGGCGCAACGCTTCGAGTTGAGGCCGCGCGATGCGGCCGGTTAAGCCACTAACTTCGATGATTCGCCGATGTCCACCGGCGCATCGCGGTGCCGCACAATGACATTCGCCGACGTTGCGAGACGCGCGGCGAGCGTCTCAGCAATGAATACCGAGCGGTGCTGGCCGCCCGTACAACCGATCGCGACCGTCAGATAACTGCGGTTGTCGTCACGGAAATGCGGCAACCATTTGGCGAGAAATTTTTCGATGTCGTCGATCATTTCATGCACGACCGGCAGCGCGTCGAGAAAATCCCGCACCGGTTGGTCGAGGCCTGTGAGCGGCCGCAATTCGTGATCGTAGTACGGGTTCGGCAGCGTGCGTACGTCGAAAACATAATCGGCGTCGAGCGGCACGCCGCGTTTAAAGCCGAAGGACTCGAACATCAGCACGAGCCCCGCGTCTTCCTGCTCGATGAAGCGTTTGACCCACGCACGCAGCACGTTCGCGCGCAGATTGCTGGTGTCGATCTGATGGCCGAATTCGGCGAGGCCCGCCACGAGTTCGCGTTCGCGTTCGATCGCTTCGGCGAGCGACGTCAACAGGCCGACGTCTGCATCATGCGCCGTGGAGCCGGACAGCGGATGGCGGCGGCGCGTTTCGGAAAAGCGTTGAATCAGCGACTGCGTGCTTGCGTTCAGGAAGAGTACGCGCACGTCGTGGGCGCGCGACAGGTCGCGGATCATCGCGGGCATTTCGTCGAGCGAAGCGCTCGAGCGCGCGTCGATGGCGACCGCGAGGCGTTCCTGGCCGTCGTCGGCGAGATAGTTGGCCAGTTGCGGCAAAAAACGCGGCGGCAGATTGTCGACGCAGTAATAGCCTGCGTCTTCAAGCGCGTTCAGGGCAACTGATTTGCCGGAGCCGGAAATACCGGTGATCAGGATTATGCGCATGGAGTCGTGAAATCCGTACAGTTCATCATAGCATCTGGTCCCCGTGTGCGCGCCGTCGCAGCCTGCCGTTGGCTGCGGACGTCACACGGTGCGCGGGGGCGCGCGGATTCAGATCAATTTGCCGGGAAACTGGCTGTCCGGGTCCTGCATGGCCAGACGCTGGCGATCCATGAAGTCGCGCAGCGTATCGATGCCGCGCAGTTGCAGGATCGTGTTGCGCACGGCCGCTTCGACCAGAACCGCGAGGTTGCGGCCGGCCGCCACCTGAATCGTGACTTTGCTGATCGGCAAGCCGAGCACGTCGACGGTTTGACTTTCCAGCGGCAGCCGCTGGAATTCGCCATCCGGACGGCGCACCAGTTGCACGATCAGTTTCAGTTTCATTTTGCGGCGCACCGCGGTTTCACCGAAGATCGTCTTGATGTCGAGCAGGCCCAGACCGCGCACTTCAAGCAGGTTTTGCAGCAGCGGCGGGCAGCGCCCTTCGACAAAATCCGGCCCAAGGCGCACGAAATCCACGGCGTCGTCGGCGACAAGGCCGTGGCCGCGGCTGATCAGTTCCAGCCCGAGTTCGCTCTTGCCGAGGCCGGAATCGCCGGTGAGCAGCACGCCCATACCGAGAATGTCGAGAAACACGCCATGCAGCGTGGCGCGCGGCGCCAGAATGCGCGACATGTAGAGGCGCAGGCTGTCGATCACCGCAGCGGCGGACATCGGCGTGGTGAAAAGCGGCGTGGACGAGCGCGTGCAGCGCAGCACCAGTTCCGGCGGCGCGGCGACGCCGCCCGCCACCACCAGAAACGGCGGTTCCAACGCGATCAGCTCGGCCATGTGGCGCGAGCGGTCTTCGTCGGTTTGGCGCTTGTAGTAGTCGATTTCGGCGTCGCCGAGCACCTGAATCCGGTTCGGGTGGATCAGGTTCAAGTGGCCGACGAGGTCGGCGCTCGACGTGGCATTGGCCACCGATTCCGAAGAAAAGCCGCGCTCCCAGCCTTCATGCCCCGTCAGCCAGCTCAACTTCAGCATGGCGGCGTTGTCGTCGAAAATGCTCTGGGCGTTGATGCTGGACGTATCCATGAGTCGGTGACTCCCGTGTGGACCGCTTGCTTGGGAAAGGATGCGGCCTCGTTAACGCGGACCGCGCACCTCGCCTGGCTGTACCCGCCTGCAGGCGGGAAGCCGGGGGAATAGGCGCCGTGCGGGTAACCGCCGACGGTCTCAGGGTGGCCCCGGGGGG